>Ga0222717_10000464_pt1 | contig 35145 bp, 43 predicted proteins | sample C33_18DmetaG_FD_165053 | JGI IMG/M metagenome (GOLD analysis project Ga0222717, IMG submission 165053) | Estuarine water microbial communities from San Francisco Bay, California, United States - C33_18D | ecosystem: Environmental > Aquatic > Marine > Unclassified | place: USA: California... | reverse complement strand
TCGATACAATTTAAAGAGGTCTTCATCAGGATTAAGAGGCTGGAGGCTATCCTAATTGGAACGGCTGGGTTTATCATTGCACTCTTGCTCGCAGTTCTGACTAAGATGGGCTAGTCCTATGGACCCGATTAGCTGTGTTGCTCTTGCCACAGGCGCTTATAAGACGCTCAAGGCAGCTATATCCACGGGTCAAGACCTTCAGTCTATGGGCAACAGCTTGGCGACCTGGGGAAAAGCGTTCTCTGATTTCAATAAGATTGAGGAAAGGTCTAAGAACCCGCCTTGGTGGGAAAAGACTTTCAAAGGATCAGATGAAGAAAACGCTGTGTTGATATGGAACCAGCGCCGCGTTTTTGACGAAATGAGGCAATCCATCAAAGACGAAATCAGTTTCGTTTACGGCCCCTCGGCTTGGGAAGAGGTGCTAAGAATTGAGGCGGAGCAGCGTAGAATTCGTAAAGAGGCAGCGTATGCCAAGCAAGAGTTTATTGATAATCTTATAAATTGGACTGTCAGCATTATTGCTTTTGCGATCAGTGGTGGCTTGCTGTTTCTGGCGTTCTATTTCTGGGGCAAGCATCAGGGGAGATGGTAGATTGTGGTTTTTAATATGGTTTCAAGTCATCAATAACAACATTGAACACTATCAACTCAATCAGTTTCCCACTGAGAACGAGTGCGAGGAAGCACTTGAAGATGCAAAGGTCTTGATAACCACAAGCCAGACGACGGTGTATTGCTTTGAGGTTATACCAAAATAAGAAGGGTGATTATGTTGTATATGACAAAGACGGAAAAGTTGTTATAATAACGCATCACAAGCATTATGCGATAGCGTATGCCAGGAGTGTAAAAGATGGCGGCAAAGAAGTTGGAAGATCAGTCGAAGTATGACGCCTACGATATGGATGGCGATGGCGTTGTCTCTGACTCTGAGATGGCAAAGGCCAAAGAGATTAGGGAAACAGAGGATGCGCTGCGCAAACACCTGGCCCAGCTTCGCATGGCCCGTTGGACACTGATAGGCATGGGCGTCTTTACGGTTACAATGTTCTTTATACCTTTGGACCGCGTTACAGCACTGAGCGACATAAGCAATCTATTCTACATTTCTGGCGCTGGCATTGTCGGCGCTTTCATGGGCGCAACAGCATGGATGGGGAGAAAGTAATGGGTATATTAAGCGCACTTATAGGGCCAGCAACAGAGCTTGCTGGTAAGTTCATCCAAGACAAAGATCAGGCGGCACGCTTGGGGCATGAGTTGAGTACGATGGCCGATAAGCACGCGCAGGAAGCCCTCCTAGCGCAGATAGAAGTCAACAAGGCCGAGGCTAAAGGCAACTGGTTCCAAGCATCCTGGCGCCCCCTGTGTGGCTATGTGTGCGTCTTGGGTCTGGCCGTCAACTTTCTTATCTCGCCAATGGCAGCGGGGTTTGGATTCATTGTGCCACAAGCGGACATGTCCGTTATGCTGCCAGTGCTTACAGGCATGCTTGGATTAGCTGGCATGCGAAGTTTTGAGCGAGTGAAAGGAGTATCTAAATGAGGCTAATAAATGAAATCGTTGTGCATTGCACAGCAACAAACGCTAAGTGGTACGAAAGCAAGTCGGCTGAAGATGTTGTTGCTGAGATCCGCCGGTGGCACACTGAGGAGCGAGGCTGGTCTGACATAGGTTACCATGCCATTGTGCATCGTGATGGATCAGTTGCGCATGGCCGATCAGATGATCGCAAAGGCGCGCACGTTGCTGGCCGAAACTCTACAACTCTAGGCGTAAGCTTAGTCGGTGGTCGCGGCGGTGTAGCCAATGGCAAGTTTGAAGATAACTTTACGGCAGAGCAGGATGCAGCTTTGCGAAAGTTGATTGCACAATACAAAGAAAAGCACCCAAAGATTGAAACGGTCTCGGGTCACAATGATTATGCAAGCAAAGCCTGCCCAGGCTTTAACGTAGGAGAATGGTTAAATGGCTAAAGATGGTTTGTACTCAAATATTCACAAAAAGAAAAAGCGCATTGCCGCTGGATCTGGTGAGAAAATGCGGAAGCCTGGATCTGCCGGCGCACCAACCGCGCAGGCTTTTAAAAATAGCGAGAAGACCGCCAAGAAAAAGAAGTCAATGATGAACAGGACTGCCTAACATGGGCGCGTCACCAGAAAGAACCGGCAACAGTGGCCGGCGCGCAGCCTTCCTGCAACGCATGGGCAAGATGCCTGGGCCGACAAAGAAGAAAGACGGCACGGACACGCCGCTCCTTAAATCTTTGAAAGCTTGGGGAGCGTCATCGAAGAGCGAAGCCGTTGCAAAAGGCAAGCGAATTTCCATGATGAATAAAAAGAAAAGCAGCGCATAAAAAGCTTGAAGCAATTTTATGCGCTGCTATAAATATCTAGTGGGTGGCTTTCCACTAACATACAACCATTCGATGCCACGGGGCTTGGTCGGTTTTTGTTGGTCGCGCTCTACCAAATGCGTCACATTCGTTAAAGCGGCCACTCACACGATATTTTATCTTGCAATGATTTAACAATCAAAGTAAGATTTTTCATGAAGCGGGAGGTTTGGTCACCACTCGTCGTTAGTTACAAAAGCCCTCGCAACTTTGGTTGCGAGGGTTTTTGTTAGAATATAATTGCAATGAGCGCCATCAAGCCAGCGCCGCTAATGAAGCCAAAGATAGCCCCAACTAGGCCAGCTATATGAACCTCATGTTCTGTAAATTTACTTTTCATTGGTCATCATCTCGCCTGCCAATGCAGCATAGCCACAGATGTCCAGCCATGTATCCTCTTTAGCTGGAGACATGAGAGTTCGCTGCACCTTGCTTAAAATATACATGTTGGCAACGTCCATAGGGCTAACAGCCACATCAAGATAAGATGTCCAAAGCCGAGCAATGCGCTTGAACGATTCATCTGCCGGCCCATAATCGTCTGCCCTTTCGGTGCTGATTATGCGCGCTGCTTCTTTTAATATCTCATCTCTTTTCATTTTTAAACCTTCTCTCAATCCCGTCACGCGGCAGATTGTATTGCTTGACGGCCCGATCATAAGCGATCTCACTTATGTGCAGAACGTCCATGATTTGTGATTTGTTCAATTCCAACTTGAGCAGGTAATTAACAGACCAAGCAGTGCGGGTGACTACGATGTTGCGCTTGAGCGGCTGGCTTTTAATGTAATCCCGAGCCTTGGATGCTGACGCAAGGCGCCTGTCAATCTTTGCAATTGTATTCTTGCCGCCGCATTGCCCCTCGTTTCTTTTGGCGTTCAGTCTCATAAGGGCGCCCATCTCTGCCTCGGTGGGTTCCCGATTAAATGCGCGTTTAAATGACATGAAGTTTATTTCAACGTCTACTACTTTGACCATTATATATTGTATCCTTTTTTTCTAAGGTCAGATGTGTATTGCTTCAGATCACGCTGGGCAATCTGAAGCTCATTGGCAATGCTCGGCCTTGCGTCTTTACGATACCTCTCATCTTGCAAGCGATCCACTTGAGTGCGCAGGTATTGCAGTATGGCCTGATCGGCAGGGGATAGTTCGCTCACCACCACCCCCATACAATGCCAGAAATCCAAACATTCCCAGCGACAAACGCGCTGATGATAATTACATAGTCTTCCCAATCAGCTTTCATCTGTCATCTCCTTCAGTAACTGCTTAAAATTTTTGCGGGACTCAATTGCGTTTTGCAGCATAGCTGCTTCCATTCCAATGTCGGCGCTGGCCGATGATGATCGAACACCCTCCCCATAGTATTTTTTCAGTTCGTCAATGACCTTTAATTTATTGTCAATGAAACTGGTATCTTTGGCAATTGCGGATTTGATTTCGTCGATTGTCATAAGCGTGTTCCCCATTGTTTATCTCTGGCTGCCTCATAAAAATCTCTAAAGTAAGATCTTTCTTCATCTGTATATATAAGGCACTGCCAAATATAATTTATGTCAAACCCTATGCTTTCATCACGATTGTAAAAGACATTATCTGTGTCATCAGAGGCAACGTGATCTAGGCAGACTGTCTTAGCTGCCTTTCCTAATGGGACATATACATAACGTCCGACTAAATCCTTCAGCATGATTTCGCCTTTTGGTGACGCATCAAACCTAATTTTATCTGATAGTTTATATTTCATGGTATATTCTTTTCTAAGTGATAGCGGGGAGCCGCAGCTCCCCGTGTTGTGTTAAGCGGCTTGAAGGCCGACTACGTTCTCGGCAAACTCCACTGCCTCGTCAAATGTTTCAAAGTGCATATGCAGGGGGTGGTTCATGGTCTTGTCTCCTTTAACCATAAAGAGTTGAAAGCAGTCTTCCTCAAATTGAGTAATATTAACCGGCTTTGCCGAGTTGGTTGCAAAGTGAGCGCCATCTGCAAATTTGAATTCCATTTTCATGTCCGTGTTCCCTTTGTTTCTGTCTATACATTACATATAGAATCTTGCTAGCAACTTTGCAATACCTTTGCTAGCAAAAAATTACACTTGATTAAAATAATTGCTAGCACTATGTATGGTGAACGACTAGCAACCCTGGGGGAACTATGAAACAGAAGAAAGAGCAGTGGAACCACCGCATCAAGTGTGAGCTTGCTGACGGCATGCGCGTTCTGCAAACCAATCGGGCAAAGATGGATGGGCAAGACCCAACCCTGCGCGATCTAACAGAAGAAGCAATCTTCTTCTTTCTTAACTTTAACGGCATTAAGATCCGAGATCAGGTATGACAGTCTTTGTCGGCATAGACCCAGGCTTCACTGGTGCAATTGCATTCTACTGGCCTGACAGCAACAGCGTCGAGGTGCATGACATGCCGGTTTACAAAAACATCAAAGGCAAGACGGAGCTTAACCTGTATGAGCTGCACGAAATACTTAAACCAGAAGGCGATGAGCCGCACCATGTAATATTGGAGCAGGTCAGTGCCGTCAGAGGCAACGGGGTGAGCAGCATGTTCAGATTCGGTCAGTCCTACGGCGCCACGCAGATGGCAATCGCAGCACACAAGCTGCCAATGACATTGGTAACGCCGGCCAAGTGGAAGTCATACCTTGGCCTCAACAAAGACAAAGGCCTTAGCAGATCACTTGCCAGCCAGAGATGGCCTGCACAAGCTGACTTGTTTAAACGTGTCAAAGACGATGGCAGAAGTGAAGCCTGTCTTTTGGCCCTCTTTGGAAAGCTAACAGCATGAACGGTTTTGAAAAGCACGGCATCAAGCACCTGTCGGCATCATCAATCAACCTCTGGTCTAACGCGCCAGACGTTTGGGTTGCGGCATACTTGTTCAAGAAGCGCACACCTATGGGCGCCGCTGCCATGCGTGGCATCTGCACAGAGGATGCTGTCGCCAACACACTGACCGGCAAGCTGCACAAATCCGGCGCGCTGGATCAGGCATTGGAAAAGTTTGACAGCACGTTCTTTATGGCTGACGAAAAGATCACCAAAGAGCGCGCCATGATTGAGCCGTGCATGGAGCTAACACTTCAAGAGCTTGAGCATTACGGCAAGCCTGAGTTTCCTGAAGACGGGCAAACAAAGATTAGCATCACAGCCAAGACAGATGACTTCGAGATCCCTGTGATCGGCTACCTTGACTTTGTGTTCCCTGATCACGGCGTAGTCATTGATCTAAAAACAACAGGACGCATCCCAAGCACGATGTCGCCAGAGCATCAACTGCAACGCGCGATCTATCAGAAAGCCCGAGGCAACCAGGTGGTCAAGTTTCTTTATGTGTCATCAAAGAAAACCAACATGCTTGAAGACGGCGATCCGACAGAGATCCTTGTCAGGGCCAAGAAGCAAATCGCTCGGCTAGAAAAGTTCCTGCGCTCAGGTAGCGCGGAAGATATTAGAGAGGTCATACCCGTCAACCCTAACACGTTCTATTGGAACGGGGCAGAAGATCTGCGGGAAGAAATGTATGGCATCTAATCCCAGCGCAGGGTTACGCGCACAACAACTCCAACAATCAAACAACGTAAAGGATACAAAATGTTTGAAATAGATCTAGGGGCATCAGGCTCCGATGTTAACACCTTCCTGCAATGGTCAGCCCGAGGCACACAGGATGGCTCCGTTAGAGCCAAGCAGTTCTACACCCGTGACGGTGCGGCAAAGGATGAGTTTGAGGCTGCGCAAACCAAAGGCTTTGTCATTGACTTAGACACTCTAAAGACAGGCTGGCAGAAGTCAGACGGCATGGTCGGCGTAGCTCCCGAGTGGAAGTGGAACCCGACAGTCAATCAAATGATGACTAAGCCTGGCGATGACTACAAGAAAGGTTTTTCGGTCAAGTGTGCTATCGGTGACGGCAAAGTCGCCATGTGGGAGCAAGCAGGCGCCGGCGTCTGGGCCGCTCTGACAGACCTCGCTCCAAAACTGAGCCAAGGCACAAACGGCCAAATGCCACTCATCAAAGTTGTCGAGGCCAAGGAGATCAAGTTCACCAAAGGCTCCACATGCTACCCGATTTTCGAGATCGTAAAGTGGGTAGACAAACCAGACAGCCTGAAAGAAGGTGTCGCCGCAGGAATAGCAGTCGAAGAAGCTGCACCCACACCCACACCACCACCACCAGCTCCTGCACCAGCCCCAGTTGACGCAGAGTTTTAAATGAAAAAAGCCCAGCGGCTATGACCGCTGGGCAGTTCAGGGGAGGAATCAATGAAAATGGAAGTGGAAGAACAAATGGAAATGGCTCCCAAAACCGAAATCATTAAGCAGTTCATAGCACAGATTACAGAGAATTGGAACACTGTAGGCCAACCGCTCATAGAGATACGTTCTATATCGCAATCTGGATCAGCAAACGCCGCAAGATTTGCACTAAAAAACATAGAAGACGCAGCCCAGCATGCCGAGGCAATGAACGCTGCCAAGCAAAACATATACATGTGCATCAATCCAATTGACCCAATCATAGAGATACCGGCAGGCCAAGCAGCCAAAGACACAGACATCCTAGCCGCGTTTTATTGCTTCGCAGACGCAGACACAGCAGGCGCAATGGAAAATATCCTGTCTTTCGCAGGCCCAAAGTTCACAATGTCGATCAAGACAGGAACAACGCCATTCGCAAGAGGCCACGCATACTGGCGGCTCGAAGAGCCAGTGCAAAACATGCAAGCATGGCGTGATGTACAAAAAGCAATCGCCGCCTCACTCCAAACAGATGCGGCAGTCGTTAACCCATCACGCATCATGCGCGTGGCAGGCACAGTCTCATGGCCCAACCAAAAGAAACAAGACAAAGGATATGTTCCAGAGCTGGTCACAATGCGGACAGAGTTCTCAACAGACAGAGAACCAGTAGAGTTTGAACGCATGATGCGCGCATTCCCAAAGGCAGAGCCACAGGCTGCTAGCACAATGAGCATAGACCTCGGCCAGCAAGCAATGGACAGGCAACTGGCAGTCCAGAACGTGCTAGCAGGCGAGGATTGGCATCACAATATGGTGCGCCTGGTTGGATCATACGTCAACAAAGGCCTAGCCGACGAAGAAATCCACGCGATCACAGATGGCTTTACCCTTGGCGGCTACACAGTGGACGAAACAAGGGCAGAGGTGCAGAAGGCAATCGACGGAGCCAGAGCAAAAGGCTGGACGCCACCGCCAGACCCAGCAGCCGAGCGCATGGAGCAGCAGAACCAGACCCTGCAAATAGCCACAGAGCCAACGCAGAGCTACACAGAGCCTGATACAGGCAATGAATGGCCCACGCCTTACGAAATGTTTGATGCGCTCACACTGCCCCGCAGAGAGTGGGTCTATGGATACGACTACATCAAGAAATACATTAGCGTCACAGCATCTGCCGGCGGCATTGGCAAGACATCAGCAATCATTGTGGAAGCACTGGCAATATCGACAGGCAAAGACCTGCTTGGCGTAAGGGTCAAGGAGCAGTGCAACACATGGGTCATAAATTTGGAAGATCCGATCTCAGAACTTCAAATGAGAACCATAGCAGCCATGCAGCACTATAGCCTCACGCCAGATGACATCAAAGGCAAGCTGTTCATGGATGGTGAGGACACCATGCAGATCACCCTGGCAGCAGAAGGCAGGGACGGCCTGATCCAGAACGATGAGCTGCTGGCCTTTATGATCCGCAAGATCAAAGAGAACAACATAGGTGTCGTAATATTAGATCCATTCATATCTGCCCACCTGGTTAATGAGAACAACAATGGCAGCATCCAGGCAGTCGTATCAATGCTCAGGAAGCTGGCAAGAGACACCAACAGCTCAGTACAGCTTGTGCATCACATCCGTAAAGGCAACGGAGAAGACGCAACGGTTGATTCAGTGCGCGGCGCAGGCAGTCTGATCGGTGCAGCAAGAGCGGCAAGAGTGATAAACAGGATCACTCCAGAAGACGCAATGGCACTTGGTGTGGACGAACAAGAAGCACTCGGCATATTCCGCCAGGACGATGGCAAAGCAAACCTTGCACCGCCATCAGACAAGGCAACATACCGCCGCATGGTCTCAGTCGAAATAGCAAACGGTGAACACATAGGCGTAGCCACAGAATTTAAGCTGCCTGATCTATTCGACGGCGTAACAACCAAAGACCTCTACGATGTCCAAAGAGCAGTCGGCAAGGCAGAGGAGAACGACAAGGCATACCGCTCAGACATCAGAGCAAAGAACTGGATCGGCAATGCAGTCGCAGAACAGCTCGACCTCGACACAGAAAAGCCAGGGGACAAAGCAAAGGCAAAAGCAATCGTCAAGAAGTGGATCAGCACAGGCAACCTCAAAGTCGCAGAGATAAGAGACAGCCGAAGCGGAAGAGATGTGCCGTGCGTAGTGGTCGGCGAATGGATCAATTGGGAGGAAGTTTGATGCTGTTTCCACACTTCCACAGTTGTTTTTCTGAACTGTGGATGAACTGTGGAACTGTGGAAGAAAAGGCCACAAATACTTCCACCACAGTAGTTGTATGTATTAGACATACTACTGTGGTGGAATGTGGATTAGATGAAACTGTGGTGGATGAACTGTGGAGATGATGATGGACACGCAGAAGCCCAAGAGGCCAAGGCGCCAAAAGAAGGCAGACAGAATATTCAACCCGCAAGCACATAAGGATCAAATCATGTGTGACTATGCAATCGCCCCAATGGATCGGCTGGCAATACAGATGGACACAAAGTGGGGCATCGACATGCTGCCAGAATTGGTAAGCGTCGAAACAGCGCAGAAGTATGGATCTGCAATGGCAAAGATGAACAAGGCTATCGAAGAAAACAATCCAGAAGAATGTAAGGTCAGAGCAGAGATTGTCGTAAGAGGCCTCAAAGCAATGGATGCAGAGGCAGAGAGACTAGGCGCACAGAGAGCCTCAACAGACATCTGGGAGATGGAACTGGATGGCGAGATGTTTGGCATAATGAAAGACGGAAGGTCGTGGCAAAAGATTAAAGAGCAACGGCCAGACATGGAGCTGCTAACACTCAGAGAGGTAGCACTCGCATACAGACACTTCAGAGATCACAACGCAGGAGAGTTCGAGAAGGCAGTCAAAGAATCATTTCCAGCCGCAGAGGTGATAGACATTCGAGCAAGGCCGAAAGTGTTTGATGATGACATTCCATTCTGATAAAAAGTAATTGCCCGTTGAGTTGCTTCCACCTGTTTCCACAGCTCAACACTCAACAACTGGCCCAGCATTATTGCGCTGGGCCTTTTTTGTGCTATGATCCCAAAAAACAGATGAGGCACACATGTCAAAGAAACCAGTAAAAATTGACGCCGAGCTGATGCACAAGATCGCTGACCGCTTGGCAGTAGGCGAAACACTCAAAAACATTCTCAAAACAAAAGGCATGCCGACCTACCAAGGCGTCATGCAAGCTGTGTTGCGTGATGATGATCTGTATGAGGTCTATCGAAGAGGCAGGGTCATGCAGTCAGAATACTTCACTGACCACATCAACAACCTGGCAGTGTCGCCACTTCCTACGTTTGAGGACAACAGGCTGGCTAACGCAGAGGTGCAACGGCGTAGGCTTGAGATTGATACATTGAAGTGGACGCTAGCACGGAACATGCCGTGGGGTGTGAGAGACAAGAAGGAAGACCAGCCACAGGCCCAGACGTTCACAATCAGTTGGGCTGGTGGTGATGTAGAGGTCAATACAACTGAGGTTGTGCCTGACCAAAAGGAAGATGCGGTGACGAAGCATTGATGTCGGATCATGTGTATACAACACATCCTGTCGTTGACAGCTACGCGCGTGAAGCCGGCATGCTGAGACACCTCGGCGCCAGGCCGGCGAGGCAGGGTAGGCACAACATCTTGTGGTTTGCGTTTGCTGCATGGCAGTCGCGAATAAAATCTACAACAACAACAATGCCTTGCGTTCTATTTAACATAATAGTTATTATGACACCACGGTTAAGCCATGCGTTTTGCGCAAACCGACCCCCCCACCCCCCGCAAAACCGCGCGCCCTTATACCTCTATATTACACCGGAGCTAGAGACACTTTGACTTACTCCCTGTCGCCTTCGCAACAAGCCATGCTAGGCCACCTAGAGGCCTTGAGGGATACTGTTGTCACTGGCCGCAGCGCATCTGAGCAGATTGAGTCGGCAATATTGCTTATTGATTTATACGAGGCTATCCTTGAGAGTAATGACATACTGGTATTCAGGGATCAGAAGAAGGTTACGGAGCATTGACGCACATTGAGATTCCTTATGAGCCGAGGGAGTTGCAGTTAAAGCTGCACGATGAGATGTCTTTGAAGCGTTGGGGTGTAGTTGTTTGCCACCGCCGCTTTGGCAAAACGGTCTGGGCGATCAACCATGTTTTGCGCGATGCCTTGATGTCTGGGAAAGAGAACCCCCGCTATGCCTACATGGCGCCCACCTATCGCCAGGCGAAGAATGTTGCTTGGGATTATATAAAACAGTTTGCAGGCAAGATCCCGAATGTTCGGTTTCATGAGACTGAATTGCGTTGTGATTTGCCTAACGGCGCTAGGATTAGTTTGTTGGGCGCTGAGAATCCAGACAGCTTGCGTGGGATTTATCTTGACGGTTGTGTTATGGATGAGGTTGCCGACATGCCTGAGAATGTTTTTCCCGAGGTGTTGAGGCCGGCGTTATCTGATCGCAAGGGTTGGTGTGTGTTTGTCGGGACGCCGAAGGGTCACAATGCTTTTTTTGATAAGTATGAAGAGGCTGCTTCCAATCCTGATTGGCTGGCTGCGGTTTACAAGGCGAGTGAGACAGGCTTGCTGGATGATGAGGAATTGTCTGCTGCCAAGTCTATGATGACGCATGACCAGTATCAGCAGGAATTTGAGTGTTCTTGGAATGCGAATGTTCCTGGCGCTGTTTATGGCAAGGAGATGGAGGTTGCTCAGTTGGATGGGCGGATTTCCAATGTTCCTTATGATCCGAGTGTGCGTGTTGACACTTGGTGGGACTTGGGTGTTGGCGACAGCACAGCGATATGGTTTACGCAATCGGTTGGTCGTGCTATACATGTGATAGATTTTTACGAGGCCCGTGGAGAGGGGTTGCCTCATTACTGCAAAATTTTAACGTCAAAGGGCTATTTGTATGGGGATCACAATGCGCCGCACGATATTGAGGTTCGTGAGTTAGGGTCTGGCAAGAGTAGGCGTGAGGTTGCTTGGGACTTGGGTTTAAACTTTCGAGTTGTTCCTAAGCTTCCGATTGAGGATGGTATCCATGCGGGTCAGATGTTGATCCCGCGTTTATGGTTTGACAGGGAGAAGTGCGGACATGGTTTGGAGTGTTTGCGTCAGTATCATAGAGCGTATAACGAGCGCACTAGGAGCTTTAGGTCTTCGCCTGTCCATGATTGGTCGAGCCATGCAGCGGATGCTTTTAGGTATTTGGCAGTTGGTTTGCGAGAAAGCAGGGATCGCATGGCGGTTTCTCAGAAAATGGCGGTAATGGAATATGATCCATTTGCGGCGTAAGTATAGGGAGGCGTCTTCTTTAGACGCTGCGGCTGTGACTGATTTGGCGCAGCAATTTCATTCTCAGTCTTACCAGCGCGTTATTGACTTTAATTGGGACAAGATGTGCGATTGGGTTGATGACCGTATTTGCAGCGATGATAGTTTAGTTTTAGGTTGTTGGGCTGGCAAAGACCTTGCTGGCTGCATTATTGGCATGACGATTAAGCACCCATATAGCGACACTCTAGTCGCTGGCGATTATATATGGTATGTCAAGCCTGAATATAGAGGCGGCATGGTTGGTGTTAGGCTTATGAAGATTTTTGAAGATTGGGCGCGGGACGTTGGTGCAAGTCAAATTTTGACAGGTGCGACTTCTGGCGTTAACACTGAAAGGGGCGCTGCTTTGTTGGGGCGCCTGGGCTATGTTTCTGCGGGAACTTTAACATATAAGGATGTTTAGTTATGGGTGCTTTTTGTGGTGGTGGAAGTCCTGAACCAAAGAGTGACAAGAGCAAAGGCTACGGCGGGAGTGTGTCGGATCTTCCCAAGAACAGCGCCACTGACGATCTTTTGATGGACTTAGGCATTAAAGAACAGAATGCTGCTTATCAGCGAGACCTTGCTGGTAGGCAGGCAAGATCTAGAGCCGCAGTTGAGCAGTCTATGAAAAGCTCACAGAACGACGATAAGCCAACCACAATTATGACAGTAGAGCCAGAGGTAGAGGTAGAGGTAGAGGCAGAGGCAGAGACAGAAACTGTTCTTGATGAGGTAACAAACACTGCTTTAACAGAAGTTGAAGAAATTGCTGAAGACACGTTCACTGTTGACGGCGACATTGATGCTGATGGCGTAACAACGGAAGAAGAGAAGATAGAATCTGACGCCAGCTTTACGGGTGTTGTTGACCAAGATGCTTTAGACGCTGCGGCGGCTTTAGAGGATGAGGCTGCAAAAGCTGAAGCATTGGCGGATGTTAAGGCTGAAGCGGCTGAAAAAGCTTCTGCCGCTTCTGTTGGAACTGCTGCCGGCGCTGCTGTTCAGCAAGCTGCTGCTCAGACAACATCTGTTGGCCCTGCTGAAGACAAAGCTATAGCAAAGATGACGAAGGGGCGCAAATCAACTATTCTTACAACACCTGGCGGTTTGCTTGGCTCTGGTGAGGAAGAAGGCAAGACGCGCAGACGCCGGTCATTGATTGGATAGCATTATGCTTATTAAGAAAAAGAAGCTGGGCAATATTGCAGGGATTATGGGTGGTAATGCCGCCCAGCCTGCTGCGTTGCTGGGGCAGTCAACTGTTGATCCTTTGGAACGCGCGCAGCAAAAGATGGCTGGTCGGACGCAGGGTGGTGCGGTTGAGGGTGTTAAGGATTCTAAATCGCGCCCTAAGCGCACACTGATGACAAGTTATGGGATAAAATAATGGCAGAAGTAAAACCTTTAGTTGCTCGTTTAGATAAGCGATACAAGACGTTACAAAGCCAGCGTTCCAATTGGGAGTCACACTGGCAAGAGCTAGCTGATTTCATGCTGCCTCGTAAGGCAGATATTACTAAAAAGCGCACCCAAGGTGACAAGCGAACTGAACGTATTTTTGACGGCACGGCTATCCATGCTGTTGAGCTGTTGGCGTCTTCACTGCACGGCATGTTAACTTCGCCAAGTACGCCTTGGTTTTCTATGCGTTACCGCGACACTGGATTGCAGCGCGACGATGCAGCGAATGAGTGGTTAGAGATCTGCATGGATCAGATGTACCAGCATTTCAATCGGTCTAACTTTCAGCAAGAAATCCATGAGTTGTATTATGACTTGGTTGTTTTTGGCACAGGGGCTTTTTACGTTGAGTATGAAGAAGGTGGTTTGCGGTTTGCGTGTCGCCACATTGCCGAGGTTTGCATAAGCGAAGATCCTAGCGGCAGGGTTGACACTGTTTACCGTAAGTTCAAGTTGACGGCTCGGGCGATTGCCATGCAGTTCCCTAATGTTAAAATGCCTAGACAGATAGAAAAAGACTTAAAAGATGATCCTTATAAGGAGCATCAAGTGATCCACGCTGTCTTTCCGCGCGCAGAGGCGTCTGGGCGACTAGCCAAGAACAAGCCTGTCGCGTCTGTTTATTACTTGTCTGACAATCTTGAGCTGCTTTCTGAGGGCGGCTTTGATGAGTTTCCCTTTATGTGTCCGCGCTTTGTCAAAGATAGCGTTTCTACTTACGGCAGATCGCCAGCAATGACTGCTTTGCCTGACGTTAAGATGTTAAACAAGATGTCTGAAACGACAATCAAGGCGGCTCAAAAGCAGATTGATCCTCCTTTGATGGTTCCAGATGACGGGTTTATGATGCCTGTTCGCACTACACCTGGCGCGTTAAACTTTTACCGCTCGGGGACACGGGATCGTTTGGAGCCTTTGAACATTGGCGCAAACAATCCTTTAGGTCTTAACATGGAAGAGCAGCGCCGAAATTCAATTCGTCAGGCGTTTTATGTAGATCAGTTGTTGTTAGGCCAAGGGGCCAACATGACAGCGACTGAGGTATTGCAAAGGAACGAGGAGAAAATGCGTTTGCTCGGCCCTGTTTTAGGACGGTTGCAGGCCGAGCTACTCCAGCCGCTGATCGACCGTTCCTTTGCTTTACTTCTTAGAGCTGGCTTACTTCCAGAGCCGCCTGAAGAGTTGCAGGGGCAAAACATTGACATTGAGTACGTTTCTCCACTCGCCAAGGCTCAGAAGCTTACAGACTTGCAGGCGATGCTGCGCGGGTTTGAGATCTTGCTGCAAGTTAGTGAGGTTGCGCCTGTTACGGATTATCTGGACGGCGACAAGATGGTTCAGTATTTGGTTGAGACAGCAGGTCTGCCGGCTCGGATTATCAGAGGTGCTGATGAGGTTGAACAGGTTCGCAAAGAGCAGGCCGAGCAGGCCCAAGTTCAAGAGCAGATGCAGCGTGAGATGATGGCGTCTGAGGCTGCTGGCAATGTTGCGCCTTTAGTTAAGGCCACTCAGGGTGGTGGTCAATGAAGCAAATAGACGATCTGAAGTTAGCTTACCGGCGCACCTTTAATACAGAGGATGGCGCAAAAGTTTTAAGTGATCTCAAATCTAGGTTTGGATATGAGACAACCACGTTTTCGGACAATCCTTATGAAACTGCATTTAATGAAGGTCAGCGCGCAGCGGTGCTGCTGATTGTCCGTATGTTGACCGAAGAGAAGGAAAAACGATGAGCGAAGAGGCAATCCAAGACACTGGATCTCAAGAAGTCGCAGGGGGTGCAGAAGCTGCGCCTGTAGGATTTTTGGACAGTTTGCCAGAGGATCTGCGTGGCGAACCGTCACTGCGGACGTTTACAGACCCAGCCAGCTTGGCGAAAAGCTATGTGAACGCGCAGCGCATGATTGGCGCTGATAAAATTGCAAAGCCTGGTAAGAGCTGGACAGATGACCAGTACAATGAGTTTTACAATTCTGTTGGGCGCCCAGATAATGCTGACGCCTATGAGATGAACTTAGGCGATGGCATGAGCAAAGATGCTATCTCTGGCCTAAAGCAGGCCATGTGGGAAGCGGGGCTACAGCCTCGTCAGGTAGATCGCATTGCCAAATTCATCAATGATACAGGCGAGACATCCAAGGCAGACGCTCAGAGCCGCTCTGAGAGCGCCGTATATGAGTCAGAGCAAGTTCTGCGGCAAGAGTTCGGCCAAGCGTATGAACAGCGCATAGGAATGGCTCAGAGCGCCGCTAGGACGCTGCTGGGCGAAAAGGGCATGGACATGTTTGAGGATGTGCAGCTTTCGGATGGCCGCATGCTTGGAGATCATCCAGAAGTTATAAAAATGTTTTCTGCCTTGGCAGAGCAGATTGGAGAGGATAACCTAGTCGGTGAACCGACTGAGTTGATAATGACGCCAGAAGAGGCGCAGCGTCAACTGAAAGAGGTTATGCGGCAAGACGGGCCGTATTTGGATGCACAGCATCCAGAGCATGATGCGTATGTTGCGGAAGCGCAGCGACTATTCGCGCTCATGTCATAGTGGATAACCTTTAGGCCCACGCCGCCAAGCTTGTGTGTCAAGCGGATTAGCTGCCCTAAGCAGTAGCACGGCCCCCTCGGGGACAACCAAGCGCAGCAACTTTAACTGTAACAGAGCAAGGAGAGACAAATGTCTTCTCAAATCACCACAGCTTTTGTCAATCAGTTTTCTGCAAACATCCAAATGCTTTCGCAGCAAATGGGTTCTCTGCTGCGTAACGCGGTAGATGTGGAAAGCGTGAATGGCGAAAAAGCTTTTTTTGACCAAGTAGGATCAGCAGCCGCTATCCTGCGCACTTCGCGTCATGCGGATACACCGATTGTGGACACACCACATTCACGCCGTATGGTTACTATGTCTGACTATGAGTATGCCGATCTGATCGACGATCAGGACAAAGTGCGTTTACTCGTTGATCCGACTTCAACATATAGCCGTGCTGCTGCCGCAGCTATGGGCCGCGCAATGGATGATGTTATCATTACAGCAGCTCTCGGCAACGCCTCAACAGGCAAAGACGGTTCAACCACTACAGCATTGCCAGCAGGCCAAAAGATCGCACATGGATCTGCCGGTTTGACCATTGCTAAGTTAGTTGAAGCTAAAGAGATCCTTGACAGTGGCAACGTAGATCCTTCTATCGCGCGTAACATTCTTGTTTCTCCAAAGCAGGTTTCTGATTTGTTGAACAACACAACTGTAACTTCGAGCGATTACAACACTGTCAAAGCTTTGGCGATGGGTGAGATCAACACGTTTGTTGGCTTCAACTTCATCGTTTCAAACCGCTTGGGTACAGACAGTAACTCTGACCGCCAAGTGATTGCGTTTGCAACAGACGGCATCAAGTGCGCTATTGGCAAAGAGCCATCAGCACGCATTGATGAACGTGCAGACAAGTCATATGCGACTCAGGTGTACTATTGTCAGTCAGTCGGTGCGACACGGATGGAAGAGTCCAAAGTCGTCGAAATCGCTTGTAACGAATAAGGAGACTGAAAAATGGCTACTGTATATTCCGCACAACGAACCAACTCACGCGCCACACCGGCAGTGATGAATCAAGCCAATGAGCTTAGTGGACGCATCCGCGTAGCTTATGGCACATACGAAGCAGCTTCACTGGCGGCAGCTAGTGAAATTGAGATGTTTGTTTTACCTGATGGCGCACGCTTGGTTCAAGGAAACCTGGCATATGACGCGCTTGGTAGCGGCACAACACTATCTGTTGGCTATGCGGCCCACACAAATGCAGCCGGTACGGCTGTGTCTGCGGCGGCGGCAGCTTACAAGGCAGCGGCGGCGTCAACATCTGCTCAAAAGGTAGACGTTCTTGCAACTATCGCTCTAGGCTCTGGCACAGAGACAGATACAAACGAGGACGGCGTAGCAATCACCGTGACTAATGCGGGTACTGCTACTGGCTCTATTGAGCTAACTATCATGTATGTGGTAGACTAATAGGAGTGGGGCGGTTCGCCGCCCCCTCTTTTCACATGGAGAGAGCTGATGACCAGTACGGTTGATATTGCAAACTATGCGTTGAACAGCTTGGGTGCGAACAACATTTCAAGCTTTGAGGAAAACAGTAAGCCAGCGCGCTTAATCAACCAAAGGTTTGACAGTGTACGAGACAGCGTGTTTCGCGCTCATCCTTGGAACTGCCTTCTGCGTAGGGCCGAGCTGCCAAAAGAAAGCGAATCACCTGAGTTTGGCTATGCAAATCAGTTTGCTTTGCCAAGCAGCCCGTATTGTTTGCGAGTGTTAGAGTTTAGCAACGGTACTTTGTCATACCCACAAGACAATATGTTCAGCAACACAGGTGGCCCTGTGTTTGTCATTGAGGGGCGTAAGCTGCTTTCTGACGAAGGTATTGCCAAAATCAAGTATGTTTCTCGGGTTACAGATCCGCAAGAGTATGACGCCAATCTGATTGACACTTTGGCCGCTGCTATAGCCTTTGAGGTTAGTTACGCAATTACTGGCTCCAATACTGTTAAGCAAATGATGGCGGCAGAATACTCTGACAAATTAAAACAAGCCGCATTTGTTGACGGCACTGAAGGCGCGCCACAACGCCTAGAGGCAAGCGAATTTATTGAGTCGAGGTTCTAATGGCGCGATCAGCCCCAGCAATTAGCACGTTTACAGCCGGTGAAATTTCTCCGCGTCTAGAGGGGCGCGCTACGATTGAGAAGTACCTCGAAGGTCTTTCTATTCTAACAAACATGATTGTGCAGCCTCATGGCGGCGTTTCGCGCCGCCCAGGCACAGAATACTTAGGCGAAGTAAAAGACAGCTCAAGCATTACCCGTTTGATACCTTTTGAGTTTAAAACATCCGACACCTATGCGCTAGAGTTTGGCAATCAGTACATGCGTGTTTTCCGCAACGGATTGCAGGTTTTGGTTGATAGCGAAAAGAATGTTTCAGCAATCACAAAGGCAAACCCTGGTGTTTTGACTAGCAGTTCTCACGGCCTTACCAATGGAGATGAGGTTTACCTGTACAACACAGGCGGGGGCATGACTGAGTTAGTTGCTCGAAATTATCTTATTGCTAACTCTACAACTAACACGTTCACGCTGACTGACTTGTTTGGCAATGCTATCAATACCACAGGTTTCACAACCTACACTGGTTCTGGCGTTAGTGTTGACAAATTGTTTGAGGTTGCAACACCCTACACATCCGCGCAGGTAAGTGATGTCCGTTTTGCACAGTCTGCGGATGTTATGTATTTGGTGCATCCAAGTCACGCTGTCCGCACATTATCTCGCACCGATCACAATGCTTGGACGTTTGCTACTCCTAGCATTAACGAAAACAACACGCCAGTTCTTACTAGCTCTAACAATTACCCTAGCGTTGTTACGTTTTTTGAACAGCGGTTGGTTTTTGCGGCAACTAACAACAATCCTCAGACGTTGTGGTTTTCTAAAAGTGCTGACTATTTAAATTTTCACACCGGCACTGCTGACGATGATGCTCTGATCTACACCATTGCGTCTAACAAGGTAAACGCAATCCGTTACCTGTCAGCCACTCGAATACTTAACATTGGTACGTCTGGCGGTGAGTATGTCTTGACTACAACCAATGGTGGGCCGATTACGCCTACGCAGACAGTGATCCGCAAGTATTCTAACTATGGCTGTATCGACAGCGAAGTCGTCCAGGTTGCTGACGTTACTTTGTTTGCCCAGCGCGGCGCTCGTAAGGTCAGAGAGTTTCGTTATATAGGCGAGGTGGACGTTGCAGGCTATGCAGCCCCAGACATTACAATCCTGTCCGAGCATTTGACTGAAGGTGGGATAAAGGAGTTTGCATATCAGCAAGAACCTGAAAGTATTATCTGGGCGCGCCGCACTGATGGCACTTTGCTTGGATTGACCTACCGGCGTGAAGAAGAAATTGTTGCGTGGCACAAACACATCATAGGCGGGTCGTTTGGCGGTGGTCAGGCTAAGGTTGAAAGCATAGTCACCTTGCCGACAGATAGTGGCGAGGATGAGCTTTACATGATCGTAAAGCGCACGATTGACGGCGTGACCAAACAGTATGTTGAGGTGATGAAGACATTTGACTTTGGCAGCGATACGACTGCTGCTTTTTTTGTGGACAGCGGGTTGGTTTACTCAGGATCTGCAACCACAACTCTTTCTGGCCTGTATCACTTAGAGGGCGAAGAGCTTTCGATACTAGCCAACGGCGCCACACATGCGCAAAAGACAGTTTCAAACGGCGGGGTGGCGTTAGACTTTTCTGTCACAACGGGGGCTGTTGGGTTTGGCTACACAAGCGAAATGCAAACAATGCGTTTAGAGTCTGGATCGCAGGACGGGACTTCTCAAGGTAAGCCAAAACGAATCCACGACATAACTGTACGCTTTTACGAGACAGTTGGTGCAGAGGTGGGCAGCAACTCGGTAAGCGCCGATAGAATATTTTTCCGCGACAGCTCTATGAATATGGACGAAGCTGTGCCATTATTCACGGGAGACAAAGAAATCGAGTTTGAAGGCGGTTTCGTTGAAGGTGATCGCATTTATGTGCGGCAATCACAGCCATTACCAATGACTGTTCTGGCGCTATATCCGCGCATGAACACATTTGATTTGTAAGGTGATTAAATGGCTTTAACAGCATTGCTTGCAATAAAAACTGGTCTTGATATTTTCGGCGGCATTTCAGCCAAAAACTCTGCGAACAAAGCTGCTGCCGCTGCTGCAAGAGTTGGCGAGTTCAACGCTGGCCTAATTGAGCGAGACATTGATCTACTTGAAAAGCAACGTGAGATCATCAACCGCAATGCAGTTTTGCAAGAGCGAGTTGATCGGTTTCGTTTTGCGGAGGCCCAGGGGTCTGTTGTCGCTCAGTACAGCGGCGCTGGCATAGATATATCTCACGGCACTCCAATGCGAGTTATGCGTCAGGCTGCAAGAGAGTTTGAATATGACCAAGCTGTCATCGATTTTAATAACACGGTCACAAACATGCAGATTGACGATCAGCAAGAAAGTTCTAGGCTAAGTGCTGAACTGTCACGCATGGAAGGCGGGGCGCAAGCCGCTGGGCTAAGAGCGCAAGGAACGACAAGTCTGATTCGGAGCTTTGGTCAAGCTGCTAAAACCTCGTATGAAGGGGGCTTGTTTACATAATGAGAATACCAGTTTACAGATCACAAGGCCGTCCAACTTCTGAAGCCCCTGGCGCTCGTATCACAGCTAGGATGAATGCCCAGCCTTTTGTCCAGGCTGAATTGCAGAAGGGCGCCATTGCAACAGAGGTTGCGAACCAAGTTGGTGAATATGCCAACATGCGCTATAAGATGATTACTGAGACACAAAAGAACGAGGCGATCTTTTCAGCCAAAGAGGGCTTGATGGCTTTGTCTAGCCAGCTTGAAAAAGACAGGGATGTCGGAAACATTTTTGACGGTGAGCTTAAATATGCGCAGGGCGTCAAAGGCGTTTATGATACGATGCGATCTACTGTTGGCAAAAACAAATACGCGCTGCAAGACTTTGACAACAGCTTCCGCCAAATGGAAATACCTATCAAGTTTAGGCTGCAAGAGGTTGTTGACCTAAAGATTGAAAAGCGCAGGCAGGCTGCACTGAAGGCTCGAGAAGACCAGCAGGTTTCTATTTACTCTAATCCCTACCTGGATATTACACCTAATGAGCTTGCTATGGAGCAGTCTCAATTACAGTCTATGGTCGAGCAAGCTGTTAGAAACGGCGGTGTGAACCCAGAAATTATGGGCAATGTTCCCCAAAAGGTTTTGTCAAAGGCTTTTAAAAACCTTGTTCCAGCATACGCAGGCACTGACTTAAACAAGGCAATAGGTCTTTCAGCGACTTTGAACCAGATTGAAATGGTGCGTAATGGTAAAATGAGCGCGAAAGACATGGTTGGTATTTCCACCTTGCCGCCTCATGTCTTGAATATGCTTATGGCTGTGCCGGCGGAAGAGGCCAATGCAGTTGTGCAGGACACAATCCAGATGGCCTCAACATTCTTTTCTGCTCAAGAAAAAATAGACGATGAGCGGGAAGAGGAAGCAGGTAAATCAAACACAAAGGCTTTCAATCTTGTTGTTTCCTTAGACAGCACAGACACTGTGTCTGAGGCTACGCTGCGTCAGGTACTAGACCCCATTGATATGAAAAAGCTTTACGATTCTATGGGCGCAGACTTTGGGAGCATATCTGGAACGGCTGCTCAAACTATTCTATATGAAGGGCTAAAGCGCCAGATGTGGGCCAGCCCTGCGCAGCAAGAAGCGATGGAAGAAGCCATGTCAGTTTCTGAAGCAGCCCCTGTGTTTAGGCCTGCCGGCAAGGGTGATGCTGAAGTGAATCATGTGCTTCATGGGATGGCTGAAGAAGGCATGTTAACAATTCAGGAACTTACTTCTAAAAAAGGCTTCTTGTCACAATCGGAATTTTTATCATTAAAGACAAAAATATTTAACGAGGCTGACGAAAGCTTGGCCGTTGGCTCTAAGCTTATTTCCAGACATTTTAGATACAATGCACAAATGGCAATCGGAAAAGATGACAGGCTTGCCCAGGCATCTAAGACAGCTTTTGAGCAGGCTGACTTTGCCCTTCTGGACGAACATAGCCGCAGAGAGTCCGAGGGCAATCCGATGACTCTTGCCGAGATTCGCGACTTTGCTAAGGAAAAAATAAATGATTTTGACGCTATCTACAAGGAAGAGTTGAGAGCTGAGTATGTGGATTTCGCTGAAAGCAGATCAAGAGATTTGCCTGGGTTTACTGTAGACATATCTGATCCTTTCGGCTCATTAGATGCTTGGTACAACGATTTAAACGCAGACGAACAGGCTAGAAGTAGAAACTCTTATTCCGTCTTCAAATCAATTTTAAGAGCTAGATACGCAAATCAGGGATTGTTCTAATGGCAGATCTATTAGGAAACGACACCGACTACGAAATGGACAAATACCTTGAGGCTAGCCTTATTTCCGAGGCTGGCATCAACCCTGCTATTGAAAAGAACAAGAAGAGCGTCTTTAACACCGAGACCAATACCCACGACATCCTTCTTCCCATGTCCCAAGGTGGGTACATAAAGATTGGTGAAGAGGGCGAAACGGTAGACCCTCCAAGATCCATACTGATTGAAGGCATGGAGTTCGGCCCCGAGACACCTGAGTTTCAGAGCTACTATCCAGCGCCGCAGCCAGAGGTTATGGAGACAGCTCCTGCTTCTCTTGTGGCTCCGACAACGGAATCTGCCCCAATAGAGGGCGCTGTTTCTTTTGCCAATGAGCGCAAAGCAGCCACCGGCTCCATGCCAACTATGGAAGACTTTGACGCTGCTGGCTACACACCTGAAGTTGTAGAAGCCGCCGGTCTTATGGGGCCGCAGGAAGACTTAACTTTATCTCCAGATGAAATAGCGCAGAAGCTAGCAAGCGGAGAGCCTTTCCTTGTTTTTGGCGAGGGCGATCCTACGATAAGAGAAGCAGGGACTAGGTTTGTTGAAGACCTTGCCGTGCGGCTTTCAATTGAGGGGATGCGAACAGAGCTGTTAGAGGAGCAAGGAGTTAGCCTTAGCGTCATTCAGGAGGCGGCAAATATAAGGGCTTCTGTAGAAGACGAAACTGATCCTAGTGTCATACAAGAGGCTGAACAAAGGGCAAGAGCTTTAATAGAGCAAGATGCGGCGCAGCGTAATGCTCAAATAAATTTCCGCACTATTGACGAAACAATTAGAGCGGCAACTGGATCTTTGAGAAGCTCTGCAAGCGTGTACTCTAACGCACTATTCGGCACGGGAGAGACAAATCCTTTAGAGGTAGGTGTTGCGGATTTCGCCACTTTCGGGGCTTTGGACATTCAAGAAGGTTACCGAATGTTTAGCCAGAGCAATCAAAGCGCCCCTATTAGCCCTCTTTACGCGACAACGGGTTTAGCACTTGACGCCGCATCTTCCATTGCGTCAGCGTTTGGATCGGGTGATGGAGATAGTGGAAGCTTTCAAAGATTGATGGGGCTGGGCCTTATGGCAGCAGGCGTTGCCGAGGCCACTGCTGTTGGCAAGCCAATCGCAGCTCTTATGAAAAAAGGCTTTAAAATGTTAGAGCCTTCTTTAATCAAAGCAGGCGCACAGGCCGAGCAGCGCATAGCGCAAGAAGGCTCGACAATGTTTAGCAACCCTGTTGGGCCTATAGTAGATCGCGGCCTTGCTGCGGCTGGTAAACTAGTTACGCCTCAAACTCCCGATGCTGCATTTTACGTTGCGGCCAGAGAGGGCGGTGAGCAAAACGCCAGCGCAACAAACCGAGTTTCGGAAATTGCTCAATCCAGAGGCGGGTCTAAGCCAAAAGTTGAAGACCTTGTTCAGTTTTTTGAAGAGAAACACGTTAAGATTCATGGCCGGCAGCTAGATCCTAATACAGAAGAAGACTTCGACTTAGCAGTGACTGCTGCTGCGGAAGAAGTCGCGTACCAAATGGAACAAGCCACAAGCGGCCGAGGGTGGTATGATGCAGATGTTAAGAAGACATTTGAAACACTGGCGCAGACTCCAGGCCTTGAGGCTTTGGCAAATGACGAAACACTGCGTGTAATTTGGTCGGCGTTTGCTGCGCCTACATCGATTGGCAACAAGGTCAATAATAACACAAAAGCAGCAACGGCAGCGTTTTTGCAATTCTTAAAAACGGGAAAAGTCCCAGTAGATCCGCCGCAGCCTGGAGCTGTTACTGAGGGCATATCTGGCGCTGGATGGGGAATGAAGCAAAAGTCTGTTGCTTCTGGCATGAAAGTTATTGCCCATTTGATTGAGACTAAAGGCCCAGAAGGATTTGCTGATTGGTGGCTTTCTTCTCACACATTAAAAGAAATGACAGACTTGCGCAAAGCCGCAGGACTTGGCGGTGGCCCTAGCGGTCTTAGTGGGGGTAAGGACAGCCTGCATTTAGGCGCTATGATCTTGGGTGATAAAACAGGCCGGTTCTCATTAAATATTAACGGTTACCAAGGCACTACAAAAGACATGTGGTTTGCCCGTTCCTACAACAGGCACTTTGGCAACATGCGCAATCCTGATGGCTCTATCACAGGTGGCCCTCGCAACCAGCCCGAGCGCAGACGCATGGAAGAATTTACGTCAAGGCTGATTGACAAGCTTGGCGAAGACGGCCTATCTGAGCAGGACACCCAGGCAATCTTGTGGTTTTATGAACAAAACCTATTTACTGACTTAGGCGTAGTTTCTCGCCCAGGGTCATTTTCTGAAGCAGCGGAGGGAATATCAAGTGGATTACGATCAGGAGTTCGAGCAGGCGATGAAGCTCAAGTTGCAAATGAATCGGCAGGCGAAAGCGTCCTCACAGGGTTCAGAAGCATCAGCAACCCCAAGCGCACCATACGAGCGCAGCGCAGAGGTCCAGGCCTTGATAGCGAAGCATCCAAGCCTTACACCAGAGAAAGCGGAACAGGGTCTGAGGGAACTAGGCTTTTAAGCTTAGATCCTGATCCACTTACACAGCGACTGTATCAAGAGTCTAATATATCATTGCCAAAAATAAATGAAGTTTTCGCTGTAGAAACAGCGGACACATTTAATGCAGATATGACTAAGGCCATGTCTGCACATGAATTTGCGGCGCAAGTTGAAATTAAATCTTCTGAAGAGCTTTCCAACGCTCGGTTATTCAGAACCGAAAATGGAAGCGGCTTTGCAATCAAGCCAGACGGAGACATTGTGGCAGTGTTCCAATCTGCGAATGAGACCGGCAGCGTTGGTTATTCAATGATACAAGCCGCAGTAGAAGCTGGGGGTCGCAAGCTTGACGCATTCGACACATTCTTGCCTGGCATATACGAAGCCGCTGGCTTTAAGCCTGTTGCAAGGTTGCCTTGGAATGATGAGTTCGCCCCTCCAGGCTGGAACAAAGACACATTTAATGATTTCAACAATGGCGAACCTGATGTAGTATTCTTTGTGTACGATCCAAACTATTTTGGAGGAGCCACTGATGTGCCAAGGTTTACGGACTACGATGAAGCGGTTGCGGCGCAAGACGCAGAGCTGGCTCGGTTAGGAGAATAATAAATGGCATTTGATCCAAACCAGGTAGCACAAGAGCAAGAAGCCAAGCAGCGCATCACTGCGGTTGGTCAGCCAACTGAGTTTGCCCAAGGCCCAGAGCAAGAAGGTGTGCAGGTAGCAGGCGTTGGCGAGTTGTTTAAACTTCTTAACAAGCTTGATCCAAGTGTGCGGCCTAACCCCCCTAAGCCCAAGCCTGTCGGCCCTGAAGCTGCGCGCGTGATGACGCCTGACGAAATTGCAGCAACGCCGGCGTTTGATCCGTCCGTTGCCCCTCGGATGCCCACGCCACAAGAGGCAGGCTTAGTCCCAGATCAAGGTGCATTCTCCGAAAGCGCAACCAAGCGCGCTCTTGCCGGCCAGGTTCTTAGTCCAGAAGGCGTGGCAAAGTTTGAAGAGCGAGGCCTCAAGGCGCCTGGGATTGGTGAAGAAGCGCCGACAGATGTGCTGCAAGACGCCCAAACTGCCTTGGCTGATGACGCTGCCGAGGCAGAGCTGGCAGCAACTAATCTTGCCAAAGATGCTCAAGCAGCTCTTAACGCAGAGGTCAGAGGATTTAATCCTGAAACAGGCACTGCCTCAGATGAGGTTGCCCAAGCAGTCCTAAGCCGCATTGATGTAAAGGCGAATAACATTAAATCGCTGCAAGACGGCGGTGATTTCAACTTTGATTACATCGACACTTCTGATGATGTCTTGGCTGTAATTACAGCAATTGGTGATAACTTTAAGGGCGAGACAGCCACTATAGCGCGAGGCAAGATTTCTAATACAGAAACAGCCAGAGCAGCTGCGGGTCTGGTTGCTGATGAGATCGGCCTAACGCGCAGCCTGCTTACTCGCAGAATAGGCGAAGGCGGCATGACCGCAGAGATGTTTGTTGCATCTCGGGAACTTCTTGTAAGAAGTGCGACGAAGCTTGAAGAGCTGGCAAAGCAAATAAAAACAGGTGCTGGTGCTGATGTTCAACTAAAGTTTCGCAGGCAGCTTGCCATTCACAGCGGCATTCAGTTGCAGCTCAAAGGCGCTCAGACAGAAGCGGCTCGGGCATTGCAATCATTTCAAATTAGAGTTGATGGTGAGATGGACGCAACTCGTTTTGGCGAAGAAGCTCAAAGGCTGCTTTCGGAAAGTGGAGCTGAACAAAGCACAAGGGCTTTGGCTTCTTCTTTATTAAAAGTTGCAAAGACATCTGGAGTGGCAGGCGTTAACGGATTCGCAAGAGTTGGTAAGTACGCAAAAACAAAACGGATGGTGCATGAGGCTTACTTGGCCGGATTGCTGTCATCACCAGCCACGCAGGTAAAAAACATAGTTGGCACTACTTCTTTTATGTTGTTCCAGCTTCCGACTGAGGCTGCGGCTGGAGTGTGGGGAAGTGTAATTAGAGCGGGTAGGAAGCAGTTTGGAGAAGTGTACGCGCCTATTAGTGAAGATCAAATTTATATGGAAGACGCTCTTCTTCGCCTGAAGGGATGGTCGGATTCTTTTGGTGACGCAATGAAAGCGGCTTCAATTGCTTGGCGGACTGAAATGCCGTCTGGAGCAAGCAAGTTGGATGTTGAGCAATATGCGGCTTCTTCTTCAGTTGATACAAAGCTTGAAGGAAGCATGCTCGGCAGGTCTTTGGACGAAGTTGCCAAGCGCATGCGAATACCATTCCGTCTATTGCTTTCGGCTGATGAGTTTACCAAAACTATTTCCCAGCGTGGCGAGTTTTACACATCTATAAATAAGCGTTATCAGCATTCGTTGCGCCAAGGAATGACTGAGCAAGAGGCTTTAGATGAGGCCGGCATGATGATGCTTGATCCATCTTCTGTTGGAGAGGAACTGGATTACAAAGCAAGATATGACACTTTGCAGTCTGATTTAGGGGTTATGTCAAAGGTAGCCGGCTACGTTCAAAGAAATTTATTCGGCAGATTTATTATGCCGTTTGTAACTGCGCCGACGAATGCGTTGTTGCGCACAATGGAATACACACCAGTTAGCAAAACATCTTATGATTTGCTTGGATTTAGTGGCCCCAAAGCACAGCAACTTGCACTTGGCAGGTATACTGTTGGCGGCGCGGTTATTTTTAAAACATCTCAATACGCAATGGATGGCCGTATCACCGGCGGCATGCCAAGCGATCAAAGGACTAGGGACTCTTTGCCACCTGGCTGGCAACCTTATAGTTTTGTGTTAAAGGGCGAAGGCTTCCCAGAGGATATGCCGCTCTACGATCCGTTTGGCGCGCCAAACGGCCCTTTAACGTATGTAGGCTATCAAGGGTTTGAACCTGTTGGCGGTTTGCTTGCGATTACGGCTGATTCTATACAAAGGGGGAACATAACGAGTGATCCTGAGTTGGCGCAACAATATATCCAAACTGCAATTTTAGCGACCGCAGATTATTACAAAGATTTGTCTATGTTGCAGGGGATTGCAGACCTCACTGCCTTTTTTGAAGGTTTTGATCCTGCTGACATTTCACGCAGCTACGCAGAAAGCGCAAGCCCAATTGGCGTTCCAAACCCACTAAGCTCATTGCAGCGTATGTTTGCGCGGCTTGCTGATCCAACAAGGGTCAAGCCAAGAGAAGACATTGAGTATTACACAATTGAAGATGTAACGAAGACTGTCATTGCCGAAGATGGAAACGAGTCTTTTGCATACCCACTTGCAGACGGGACGCCAAACTATGCTATGGTCGGAACGCCAAAAGGCGATATAGGGACAAAATTCCTTGGGTATCTCACACATGTCAGCGCGCTACAATCTAAGGACAGTTTCATTCGGGATGAGCGCGATTTAAACGCTGTTGTTTATGATACGCTAGGGAATGTAAAAGGATCGGACGAATTTAGCTTTGCCGCCAACCCAGGCGCCGCGTTGTTTAGCAACATATCAGGCCTTCGTTTGAAGCGCGGTGAGGAGCTGGAAAACTATGAAAAAGAGCTGATCCGATTGCAGCGTGTAACAAACAAGTGGCCTTTGACTAACCCGCAAAAAATGGGCCAAATCAAACTTAGCTACGGCATGCAGTCTGACTTGGTAAATCTGGCAAAAAATGAAATTCGCATCAACACCCCAGGCTTTGGGTCTTTGGATTTTAGGCAAACTATTATGGCAGTAACTGGATCTGACCAATATAAAGGCATCCCAGATAAAGCCAAGGTAACGATGTTACGATCAATAAACCAAAATTTTATAGAGGCGGGTTTCTTAGCGTTGCTTGAAAACCCAGAATATGCAAATATGCGGCAAGCATATGAGCAGGTTGAGCAGTTAAAAAACGAGGGTCGTAGATAATGACGGTATCAAGTAGCACGAACCGAGCAAGTTATAGCGGCAACGGGTCGCTCACAACCTTTGCTTATGGCTTTAAGATTTTTGACCAGGGCGATCTAACGGTTATCCTTCGCGCCGCCAATGGCGCAGAGACCGTGCAGACAATTACAACGCATTACACAGTCACGGGCGTGGGTTCGGCAAGCGGCGGCAACGTAGTGTTTGGCAGCGCGCCGGCGTCTGGCGTTACTGTTGTTATCCTGCGAGAAATGGACTTGGATCAGGGGCTAGACCTAGTTCCCAACGATCCATTCCCAGCGCAATCCCTTGAAAACAGTTTGGACAAGCTGACCTTTATGGTTCAGCAGCACAAAGAAGAGCTTGGTCGAACAATTAAAGCTTCTCGAACAAACGTGCTGGCTGGTTCTGAGTTTGTAATTTCTGCGGCAGATCGGGCGAACAAGGTGTTTTCGTTTGACGGGTCTGGCGATCTGGCGATTACTCAAGAGCTTGGCACTTTCAAAGGGAATTGGGCCGCTTCAACTGTCTACAAAGTCCGTGACCTAGTTAAGGACACCAGCACCAATAATATCTTTTTTGTGAACTCTGAGCATACATCAAGCGGCGCACAACCACTTACGACAAATGCTAACAGCGCAAAGTATGATTTGATTGTTGATGCAGCGGCAGCAACCACCAGCGCCACGGCAGCGGCGGCAAGCGAGACAGCAGCAGAGACAGCAGAAACAAACGCAGAGACTGCTCAGGCGGCTTCTGAGGCAGCAAGAGATGCCAGTGTCGTTGCAAAGAACGCAAGCGTCACGGCTCAGGGCGCGTCAGAAACGGCGCAAACTGCATCTGAAGCAGCCCAGGCTGCGGCGGAAGCTGTGTATGACACCTTCGATGATCGCTACTTAGGGGCTAAGTCTACCTCTGGCGGCGATCCGACTGTGGACAATGACGGCAATGCGCTGATTGATGGCGCACTGTTTTTCGATACTACCAACAACGCCACAAAAGTTTATAACCTTGGCACAACGTCTTGGCTGCGCACTACGCCCACAAGCGTAGAGCAAACCAACATTAACGCTCTATCGGCTTCTGCGGTTATTGCAGACATGGCGATCCTTGGGACTGCTGACGTAGTGAACGACATGAACATCCTGGCGACTGCTGATGTTGTAACAGACATGAATGTTCTGGCTACAGCAGACGTTGTGACAGACATGAATGTTCTTGGCACGGCGGATGTCGTTAATGACATGAACGTGCTAGGCACTGCGGCAACCGTTACTGCAATGAACCTTTTAGGAACAAACGCAGTTGTAACGGACATGTCAATTCTTGGAACTGCCGACGTAGTAAATGACATGAATGTCTTAGGCACTTCAGCCAATGTCACTGCGATGGGCCTTCTAGGAACGAGCGCAGTTGTAACGGATATGAGCATTTTAGGTACGGCTGATGTTGTAAATGACATGAATGTTCTTGGAACAACTGCAAACGTCACAGTAATGAATGTTCTTGGAACTTCTGCCAATGTTACTGCAATGTCCACAGTATCTGGAATTAGCGCAGACGTTACTGCTGTCGCTGCTGACGCCACAGATATTGGAACAGTCGCCACAGACCTATCTGGCTCTGATAATATAGGAACTGTTGCTGGATCAATTAGCAATGTAAACAATGTTGGTGGGTCAATTGCTAACGTCAACACTGTGGCTACAAATCTTAGCTCAGTAAATAGTTTTGCAAATGTATATAGGACAGGTTCTTCTGACCCAACGACTAATCTTGACGAGGGCGACTTATTCTACAACAGCACCAGTAATACACTAAAGATATATACGGGTTCAGCTTGGGAAGCTGGCGTTACGGATAGCTCTGACTTTTTGCGTAGTGATCAAGCAGATAGTACATCATACACTATTTCGTTTACTGGTGACATTGAGGTTGGCGATCAAATCCTCCACCACGGTGATACAGATACAAGCATACGTTTTCCCGCCGCTGATACAGTTTCGTTTGAAACAGGTGGATCAGAAAGAGCTAGGATTGACTCATCAGGAAACTTTATTGTTGGTAAAACTAACAGCCTTATAGGGACAGCTGGAACCTCTATAGAAAGCACAGGTAAAGTTGAAATTAATGCTGCAAATACAACTCCATTAACCGTATCCAGAATTACTGACGAAGGAAATATGATTTCTTTCTACGAAGGCGGATCTCTTCGTGGTAGTATTGGCATTAAATCAGATGATCTATTTATTACGTCAGCTAATTCTGGTATTAGATTTGATTTTAACAATACTCGTATAATTCCTTGTGGAACATCGGGGTTAGGTTCAGACAACACAGATGATTGGGGTGACCCTGGCACACGATGGAAAGACGGTTATTTTGCAGGTGATTTGTATGTAGGAGATCAAATCTTCCATGACGGTGACACAGACACATACCTTCAGTTTCATGCAGCAAATCAATGGCGGGTCGTAACAGGTGGCGTTGAGCGCCTTGAGGTGAACAACTCAAGAACGCAGATTGACACGCTGTTAACTGATGCGGCGCTTGGGGAAGATTACGATGCGCTATCAGGAACAACGCCAACAGCAGATGTAGATGCAGGCGGTGCATTCAGCTTAACAATGACGGGTAACACCACGTTTACTTTTGGCTCGCCTTCTTTAGGGAGCGGTGTATCAACGGGCTTCATCCTACAGTTAACAGGTAACGGTGGAACTGTCACATGGCCTAGCTCAGTTAAGTGGGCAGGTGGTACAGCACCTGACGCACCTGCAAGTGGCGCAAGCAACTTATATGTGTTCTATACAAGAGATGGCGGAAGCAATTGGAACGGCGTTTTGTCATCGGCAGCTTATGCGTAGACGCGGCGGCGCAAAATCGGTATCAATCGGGAGTTCTGCATAATGTCAGGATGGAAAAAATTAGCGGCTGCGTCCGCTGGCGGTGCTGGCGGTCTTGATATTACAGATGTGTTCAGCACTTACTTGTATACTGGGAATGCGACTGAGCGTGATATAACTACTGGAATAGACCTTGCTGGCGAGGATGGGCTGCTTTGGGTAAAGAATAGGTCTAGCACCTCAGATCATAGCCTCTTTAGCCCTTTGTTAGGAGCTAGGAAATCCCTGAACTCAAACAGCACTCAATCGGCCTACGCTAGTACATCACCTAGCCCAGCGGATAAGGACTTAAAGTCCTTTAACAGCGATGGATTTAGTATATTCGCAGCAGGTTACAACGCCAATCTAAATGTAAACGGGTTTGAATATGTCGCTTGGTCATTCCGCAAAGCCCCCAAGTTTTTTGATGTGGTTACTTACTCTGGTACGGGCAATGCGGGCTTAACTATAAATCATAATCTAGGAAGCGTACCAGGTTGCATTATCATAAAAAGTTACGATCATGCTAAAGATTGGGCTGTGTATCATCGTGGTGTTGACGCCACTAACCCAGAAGATTACGCACTGGTTTTGCAGAAGACTGATGCTAGAGAAGACAATGTTGCTTGGTTTAATGACACAGCACCCACCGCCACACAGTTTACGGTGGGCAACAAGTTAGATATAAATACTAGCGGTAAAAACTACATAGCCTACATCTTCGCACACAATGACGGTGACGGTGAGTTCGGCCCTGATGGTTCGGACATTATCAAGTGTGGTAGTTATGTTGGTAATGGTTCTACTGATGGCCCTGAGATTGACTTGGGGTTTGAGCCTCAGTGGCTTATGTACAAGAATACAAATGGAACAGATAACTGGGAAATAGTAGACACTATGCGGGGTATGCCTGCTGATGGTAATACAATGCGTATTCTAAAGGCAAACTCTAGCGCCGCAGAATCTTCGGATAATGCGGTAGGGCCGAATGCCACAGGTTTTAAAGTTACAAACCCCGGGGGAAGTAACAACGATAATGGCTCAACCTACATCTACATGGCCATCCGCCGTGGCCCTCTTGCTGCACCTACGGCTGGGACTGAGGTGTTTGATGTGAAAACAAGAACAGCTAACGAACCACATTTTAAATCTGACTTTGATAGAGTAGATTTTGCTTTATATAAATCAAATATAAGTGGCACTGGAGACTTGTATGCTGCCCCAAGACTAATAAGCAATAAAATCTTAATAACTAATTCTACTTCTGCTGAAATAAATGGCGGCACAGGGTTTGTTATGGACTTTAGTGGCGGTTGGTATGGTAACTCTAGTGCCAGCAGTACTTCTTATTCTTGGATGTGGAAACGTGCGCCTTCCTACTTTGATGTTGTTTGCTGGAATACAGAAAATACTGCAAACAGACGTTTAAAGCATAACCTCGGCGTAGCTCCTGAGATGGTTTGGATAAAAAACAGAGCTACTGAGCAATGGTATGTGTACCAAAGCGACTTAGGATCAAACATACAGTTAAGATTAGACACTAATGATGATGTTGTAACAACAAGCGCACTGTGGCCTAGTCCTTCGGCAACTGAGTTTGGGATTAGAGAGAACGCTATCTGGAACACAGGCACATCTTTAGTCGGGTTCTTTTTTGCGACACTAGCTGGCATAAGTAAAGTCGGTTCGTACACTGGAAATGGCTCTAGCCAAACTATTGATTGTGGCTTTACTTCCGGCAGTAGGTTTATTCTTATTAAGCGAACTGATGCTAATGGTAATTGGGTATTTTTCGATAGCCTACGAGGCATTATTGCAGGGAATAGTCCTTCTCTCTTTCTAAACGACACCGAAGGACAAAGAACTTCTGAGGACATAATTGACCCCGCAAGCAGTGGCTTTATTGTTAATCAGGAAACACAGCAAAACCTAAATGTTAATGGTTCAAACTACATCTTCTACGCAATTGCATAAATCAACAGCATCACGAAAGGATCACTCGGATGTCTGAATATCGACACACAGAAACAGGCGAAGTCAAAACGCAAGGGCAATGGAGGGCGCACTACAAAAATACCTCTATGCCCCGTGTTTGGACGTCTATGACACTTTCTGGCCTTAACTTAGAGGCTGTTCTGCGCAGCCCAGCGGCTACCACAACGGCGTATCAAGCATCTGTGCGTGATGGCGTTGAGCAGGATGGCAACGGTAATTGGGTTGAGAAGTATGTTGTTCAAGATATGTTTGCTGACACGACTGAGGATGGCGTAACGACCACCAAGGCAGAGCATGAGGCTGCATATCAAGCTAAACTTGACGCTAGTGTGGCTGAGAGCAATCGCAACAAACGTGATGGCTTGCTTGCTGGAACTGATTACTTTGCCTTGACTGATGTGGCAATGGATGCGGCGATGACAACGTACCGTCAGGCGCTGCGTGATGTTACAAGCCATGCCAACTGGCCCAATTTAAATGAAGCCGATTGGCCTACTAAACCATAGGAATAAGACATGGATAAACGTACAGTAGCGTCTGCGCATGAGCGTATTGATATTGTCGAGAAGGATGTGGTGGCTCTCTCAACGCAGGCTTCGATACAATTTAAAGAGGTCTTCATCAGGATTAAGAGGCTGGAGGCTATCCTAATTGGAACGGCTGGGTTTATCATTGCACTCTTGCTCGCAGTTCTGACTAAGATGGGCTAGTCCTATGGACCCGGTAAGCATCACCTTGATGGCTACTGGCGCTTACAAGACGCTCCGCGCAGGCTTAGACACTTACAAAGATCTTTCCGAAATGGGCCAATCTTTGGCAACGTGGGGTAAGGCGTGTGCCGACTTTAACCATCTTGAAGATCGGCAGAAGAACCCTCCCTTTTGGCAGAAAACCTTCAAGGGATCAGATGAAGAAACAGCAATTTTGATCTGGTCGAAAAAAGAAGAGCTTTCCAGAATGAGGAGCGAATTAAAAGATTACATTTCATGGCATTACGGGCCAAAAAAATGGGAGGAAGTGCTCGGTATTGAGGCACAAATGCGAAAGCAACGTAAGGATGAAATATATCGGAAGCAGGCGCGGATAGATGCTGTGATTAACTTTGCAATCGGAGCTGTAATTTTTGCAATCAGTGGGGGTGCTTTGTTTTTATTTTTCTATTTCTGGGGTCAATATCAAGGGAGGTGGTAGATTGTGGTTTTTAATCTGGTTTCAAGTTATCAATAACAATATTGAACACTATCAACTCAATCAGTTTCCCACTCAGAGCGAGTGCGAAGAAGCACTTGAAGATGCAAAAGTCTTGATAACTACGAGTCAAACAACGGTTTATTGCTTTGAGGTTATTCCAAAATAAACGA
>Ga0222717_10000455_pt1 | contig 35455 bp, 63 predicted proteins | sample C33_18DmetaG_FD_165053 | JGI IMG/M metagenome (GOLD analysis project Ga0222717, IMG submission 165053) | Estuarine water microbial communities from San Francisco Bay, California, United States - C33_18D | ecosystem: Environmental > Aquatic > Marine > Unclassified | place: USA: California... | reverse complement strand
TGACCGTTAAAGATAAAACTCTTTTGATTCATATTCATTTCCTTTTCGATCGAATCTTCTATTCGCTTACGAATAGCAAGTGCTTCTTCGAGATTGTCAGTAAGGCGCAATGCCATATCGTCACTTATAAGTGACGATTGGCGCCATATCGTCACTTATAAGTGACGATTGGCAGTAAGGCGCAATGCCATATCGCTCATGACGTAAAATCACTCCAAAGTGCAACTGCTGTATCTTCGTCTTCCACATTCCAACTGATAACACCACCGACTCCCTTCTCGGAGATGAGAAGTTCGTACTCTCCCTCCAACATCGGAACGACACGATCACGGATTGTACCGAATATCTTCTTGTGCGCATGGGTTTTCCCAGGAGGATTAACTTGTAACTGACACTGAATGTCTTTGCCTGAAGTAATAACGAACTGAGTAGAAGACTCACGGAAGTTAGACCAAACAGTAAAAATGTCTTCAGTGGAAGCAGTACCACCGATCGTGTTTCCTAGTTCTTCTCGATACTTGACCAAGAACTCTGCCATTTCGGAATGATAGTTCCGTTGATTGTCCTTGGGTTCGTCGAATAAACCTTTCAATGTTGCCATATGCATTTCCTTAATTGTATATTGCTATTTGCAAAGAGTCGCGCAGGTCACTGTTCTCTTGTGTCAGTTCTTCTACCTGCTTCTTCAGAGAGATGATCTCAGAGATCTTATCAATCAACTTTGCATTTAGAGCGTTTCTCTCCGCCTCTGCAAGATTTCTCTGATCAGTGACCATGTCTAGTAGTTGCTTCAGGGCAACACCGCGTTCTTTCAATTTATCAACTTCTGACATATATGTCTCCTCAGTACTGCTTGTGCTGTTTAATTGTCCACTTCTCGATAACGGGAAGTCCATACTCGTCCTCGTCGACGATGATGTATGCGACAGTCTTCAAGATTCGGGCGTGACGGAATCCGTCGAGAGTCCAGAGTTTGTGTGGGTACTCTTCACCCATCCACAACAATCCATCGTCGCCGATGAGACTATATTCGTGGGTCTTACCAAAGTCTTTTTCAACAAACGATCCGACGACCGTATCCATATTATCCATCGTTGCTAAACCCATTAGTAATCCTCCTCAATTTCAATACAGATATTATACATCAGATCCGGTGTTCTGACAACAACTTTCTGATACCGATTTGGAATAAGCATAGAACTAAAAGTTATTTAAACAAATCTCCTGTAATATCAACAACTTACCGAATCCCTTGTAAAATCAACAACTTACCGAATCTGCTGTAAAATCAACAACTTACACATCTCTCCCGTTTGTATACAGTGCCTTGGCGATAGGGAAACGGGGCACCCCATCCGGTGTTCGGGTGAAGTACTGGACGGTGACCTGCCCTCCGACATACTCGTCGCGCCTCTCCAGCACGTCTCGAGCGAACTCTTGGTTCCCTGCTAGACCAGAGCCGCACTCTCGACCGTCTTCGAGTTTGAACACTACACGCTTGGCATAACCTGCCCAATTGCCTTGCCCTTCCTCGATACTAACGATCTCGAACTCCATATCTTCGAAGTCCTTGCGCTTCATCAGCGTCTTGCTACGCTTCTGTTCATAAGGTGCGTCCAAACGTATCATGCCACCCTCGTAACCTTCTTCGATAAATTCTCCGAAGTGCGCGTCAACTTCCTCCTCGTTGTATGCAACCAGAGTCTTAACGACTTCCAGTGCATTGTCTTTAATACCGAATCCCAGCTGGGCAGATCTCTCGTGGAAGTCAAGGTCCACGCTGGGCACATCATACATGTGGTATTGCACAGTCTCTGCTGCCTCAGCAGTATCTTCCTCTGTAGGTTTGGTCTTGCGTACCAGACTGATGATCTTGTTGAAGTCGTCCTTCAGGTCATGGTTGTATAACTCACCATCCAGAACCAGATCGGGACGCGACTCAAACCAAGGTGCCAGTTGGTCGATGATATGGGGGCAGGAGGTGATCGGTTTTCCTGCACGACTCCACATACCCTCTGCGTTCACGATGCAACGTACACCGTCCAACTTGGGTTGGGTGTAGACCGGATAATCGATCTTGTCCTTGAGGTCTTCCCACTTAGTGGCGAGCATAGGTTTGTAGAACTTTGCTACCGACGTGGACTCTAGAGTCTCGTGGTATTCACCGTCGAGTTTCTTGGTGTACTTTGCCTCAACCTCGAGGATCGCTTGTTCCTCTGCTGTAGTGGCGTTGGATCGCCCGACGTTCTTGGGTCGTGCTTCTTTCCATCCCGAGATAACTTGCTGTCCACCTTGGACGCCAGCAACAGTGCGATAGTTGGCACCGTCGATCTCCATCCGCCACTCTCGGACTTTGCCCTTCGAGTCGACTTTGAATATTGTTTCACGTGTAATCATAAAATCTCTTTCCATCCCGTGTCACTCACCAGACACAACACATGCGCCTCGGGTTCCCTGTCATCATAGGTTGCTACACGGACCGTTGTGCAATCCTTGCTTGCCTTCATGTGACAGATCTTTCTTGCCAGTTCCTCGTGTTCAGTGGGAAGACAGATATCTCTCCACTCACCATCTACCTTTCTTTCTATGTAAAAGAGATTCATCGTCGTGTGTCGGCGTAATCTTCTATTACACTGAGAAGATAATCGAGAGTCATATTGGGAATACGAACAGTCTTCATCTTCTTGTTGCCCAGAGTAACATTGACACCATCACCCTCTTGGCAAACCGAAGTCACCTTCGCTAAGTTAATCGCAGCAGGGTTACCCTCCGCATTGATAAAATCATACATTCTCATCTGCCTTGTCCTATCAATTGTCGAACTTCCTCACTGGGCCATATCGTCACGATATCGACCCCCTTCTTTTCTGCGTAGTCGTGGGTGTACCAAGTGCCACCTTCAGGTTGCCACTCGTCCTGCCATGGTATCACGACCAGCAAGTCGCACCGATCTACTATCTCACGGTTGCGGGCGAAGTGACCTGTCTTGGTCTCTGGGGTCAATACCCTGAGTCCCAGATCGTTGGCGATACCTGCTGCCTCGAAGTCAACACCTTTTGCCTCACCGAGGATGAGGTCAATTAAGTAACCATCCTCGGTCCACCTTTCAAGATACTTCTGAAAACAATTTGCCTGTTCAGAATTCATGCCACTCTGAGTTCCAGTTACACCCACTGTAAAAAGTTTCATAAAGACTGCCTCGGTTCTCGTATCCATTCACTCATCATATCGTTGATGGTGAGTACACTTGACATGATGCCGGATTGCTTGTAAACCAATCGACCATACTGATCGTCGTTCACAAGTTCACCTGTACGATACCTCTCGATCTCGACATCCATATCCTCTGCTTTCTTGAGTAATCGTTTGTGTACCAGTTCCAGTGTTTTAAAATTCATTGTGATTCTCCTATTCTAGACCGCAAGGCATATAACTGGTTTCGGTGGTTCCCGAGTTCATCGTCAAGCGCACTGATGTGCCTAGAGATTTGTGCTTCTGTTACTGTAGCGTCATCCTTGAGCGCCTCGAGATCGAGCATCACGTCACCGAGATCGAGCATCACGTCATTACGCAACCCAACGAACCTATCTTCTAAATTACGCAGAATCTCCACCATCTCCCAAAAGTCTTTTGGGTCAACAACTTCGACTGCTTTGGGCGCAACACCCTGTCTCTCATAGTCTGGGTCAAACAGTTTGGGTGCTGGTTTGACAGAAATATCCACCCTCTCTTCGGATACCTTGACGACCTCGATGCTGGTGTAGCGCATATTGCCTAAGATGCAGTCGTTGAGTATGATCGCATTTGCATGTTCACTCGCTTCCTCGAGGGTATCCCACGCGGCGATATCGTATGTATCATCAAGAGCGCCATATACGCCGACAACTTTATATTCTATTACATCCATGGTATTTCTCATCTCCAATTACCTAATAGGCATGTCGTTTTTAGTGAACCGCCCGATGCAACGAGCAAATGTTTCTTCCAGAGATGGGATCATAACCCATCTTCCCCGTTGACAACTTCCCACCGTTGCTCCTCAGTCGTAAACTGAGACAGGTCAACGTCCAGTGCAAGAGAGCGAATAACTAACGATGAATCGTTGCGAGAGAAACACAACCCGCCATCGCAATCAGTGAACAGTTCAGACGCTTCACCGTTGTATCCAATGCTGTAGTCATCCATGTGCGCGAATATCTCTCGCACGGCGGCATTGGCAAGTTCTAAAGAAGAGTACACGGCGATAACCCTGCAACCTTCATAATCCACTTGATGTACCAATTGATATATTCGCATTAGACGAGTTCCAGTGTACAGGTGGCGCTTAGACCTTTGATTTCAGTCTCTTCCATAAAGATCTTATAAGTTGATATTGCAGATTCACACGCAGCGTTTCTGTTTTTTGCTTCAACGCCGGTAAACGTGAACGACCCACAACCTTCTTCCCAAACTTTCACAGTGTATTTTTTCATAACTATTCCTTATCTCTTTATCAATTCAATAGGAGAATTATACTCTCGTGTGGGGTAAAAGTAAAGTGGTAAGTCCTTGATTTTAAAGGACTTTTTCGCCATGTGTAAGTGGTTGATTTTAAAAGAGTTTTTTATGAGAATAATTAATTATTTTTAGGTAATATTACCGTTTTAGACTCTTTTGGTCGAACAGGCGACGAACGCCCATTGATTAGTTTCTGCAGAAGACCACGCATCTGCGCCCTCAACCTGCAATCGAGAGGATACATCGTCTTGTCTGACTTCGTGTAAAATACGTGGTGCCCTTTTTCCAGTTCCTTTGATAGCACGGATCTGTACACCCTTGGTCTCAAACATTTTATACCAGATATGTTGACCTCCTGGAGTTTGATACTCGTCGGTGATCAGTGAGATGCCAAAGGCATCCATCAGTTTCTTGTAGACTCTATTCGCGAGACCGAAACCCTGATACTTGGAATCGACTCGCACCATCTCAACCGCGTACATATTCTCTCGGTGGTTGCGGAGAGTCAAGAACATTGCCCTCTGCACCTTTCGACCTTTGCCATGCTGCACCAGTTCTAACCACCAACCGCTGGTTGTCTTGCCCACATCATTGAGTTCGTACGCATAGCAGTAAAGGTCGAGCGCGCCGATCTTGCAGACCCAGTTCTCGGGCACAATACCATCTTTCTGTGATATCTTGCCGAGACTGAATCGTTTCTCTGAATTCGCAAGTTGCATACTTTATCCTTAAAAAGAAAAAAAGATGATCCCGATGCATGATGTCTCCTCACTCGTCGGTGGGCAGGTCAACAGTTTTATCGGGCATGGGATCAAAAAACGGTTTGCCTCAAATCTTTAATATTCCTCTATTTCTTCATCTTCGAAGTCGAACATATCAACTTTGTTCTCTATGGAACGCATAACAGGGTTGTGTGCAATCATATCGATTGTATTTTGACTCATCTTTTCAATTGCTTTGTGAAGTTTGTCCTCGAGGTTGTAATCACCTCTGTAAATCCTCCCGCGCGAAAACGCGTAGATTGACTCATAGGTCATCGGTGACACCACACTGTTATCGCGCAGAAAGTTTATCGCGCCTGAAGTATTGTTTCCCATACCGTTGTTGTAAAAATCATATCGAAGTTTAGAACAAGCACGAACGATCTCACCTGCCAAAGTTTCTGCTGGTCCCGACGACGGAACAAGTGCTTCGAACAGATTATTCAAGTCGAAGGTGATCTTGGGATCAATTATTGAAGACATATATTTCTCTCACTTTTTCATTTTCAATACGGATATTATACATCAGATCCATTGTTGTGACAACAACTTTCTGATACCGATTTGGAATAAACATAGAACTAAAAGTTATCAATACCTTAGAAATCCTCGAGGATTTCGATCTTGGCGTCTGTTACGCGGATGCTGTTGTTTTTCCAGTACTGATCGCACACGATCCGATCAAACCACTTCTTCGCTTGATCGAGGGTGCTATAGTATCCAGCGTTGTATCTCAATCCCCGTTGGTCAAATATGACCACTTTAAATTTATTATTTTTCATTACAAATACCCTTTCTGTTTCCCGATTCAATAAGAGAATTATACTACAATAGGGAGATAAGTAAAGTGGTAAGTTATTGATTCGTAAGGAGTTTTTTAGGCGTGGTAAGTTACTGTTTTTGCAACAGTTTTTCTAAAGATATTTTAATTATTTTTAGGTAATATTACCGTTCTGAGTAGCGGCGGTTGACCTCGGCGTGGTGCTTCTCATCTTCTCGGACCTTCATTATCATATCGTATAGGGTAGCGTCTTGTGGGAGATCATAGTAATCGATAGCAATCTGCGGCGCAGGAGGATTTTGTATTTGTTTATTTTGAATCATAGCGAGATACACGGTGTAACTCATAACTGCTTCTTCTTCGAAGTGCGCTGTCATTAAGTGTGCCATGCGAGGGAACAGAAGATACATCAGAAGATAATAATGCCAAAAGATAAACTGGACTGCCACAATCAGGATACGTTCCAAAGCGGAGGGTTCAACGACTTCCATAAAGAACATAAGATGTTTACGTTCGTTTTCTGCTTCTTCAAGCAGTTCATGGATTTTTGTGCCGTTGCCCTTTTGTAGTCGCCTTAGACTCTTGAGGTGTGTTAGCATCCCGCCTATCATTCCAGGAACACCCGCAACAGTTTCCAATACAAGCGCACGATGACCATATCTTTGCCTGAAGAATACATCAGCGAAGAAACGAAAAAACATGGTCATACTTCTGGCAATTTTATCTCTCATAACTTCCTTTATGGGTCTGTTGTGTACCCTAATCCTTCAATTGCGTATATAATTAGATCAGTATAATATTGAGCAGACCTTCCCTGCGGGACAAGTCGCATAAGACCGATCTTCCCTTCATCGACCAACTCTGAAATCTTGAGGGCAGTCGAGTTTGTTTCAAATACGCCTTCCCCTTTGATCAAGTCATAGGCACCTTCTTGGTACGAAGGCACACCAGAATTTATAACAGAAAACAAAATAGATCTATAGTTATCTGAATAAGCCGCTTGGTTAGGGATCACTGCTAAATTACTATTTAGTGCGTTAATATCATTGATCAATGTCGAGTTAACACTTTGCAACTGATTGTATGGACTGTTCTCGTCCGTGAACGCGAGATTGATTATTTTGTTGCTGTTTCCAAAATTACTAGCAGTCAATGGTCCGTATATCATCGAAATCCATTGTATCGGTCTCTCATTACTTATATTAATGAATGTGACATTGTTGTCGTACACATTCCCATTATTATCAAAGAAAGGCAGTAACGCATTCCTTAGATAAAGATCACGTGCTTGCTGTAACGGGGCGAGCGTTGAATTCATACTGCCGGAAGTATCGAAGAAAATATTAATGTAAGTGTCAGGGTCGATAAGAATACGAGTCTCATATTCCTTCGCTTCTAAAATCAAAGTCGATTCTTCCTGCGCCTGTTCAACTACCGGCAAAAATCTCCAACGCATCAGTATGCCCTTCCGGCATATGATCCGAAATATTCTGTACCTGCTTTCCAAACCGAAACAAAGTATGTCCCATTACTATCGTTCAAAGTCGGTGCGGATCCCCCGACCCAGATTATACCTGCGTCCCAACTAATAGGGGAACTGCTGGTATTTTTGATGTGCATAGTCATAGACTCACCGCTTTCAAAATCGGCGGTCAATGAGAAGGTCGTAGTCGATACGACGGTAAAAATCTGGATACTTCCCAGAGAAGGGTCTAGAGTTACAGTACCACTAGTAGATGTGTTTTCGGAAACACCTTCTTGATAATTTGGTGCAGTAACCGTTCCGCTCAATGAACCGACAAGTTCATCTACTGTAGAACTTTGTGTTACATTTTCTGAGACATCGACGATGATGACCAGATCGTTACCTTCTACTCCAGCAGTATTCTGGGGAAGGTCGGATATTTTGTAAGTGGACATTAATGTTCTCTCCATTATTATTATAGGTTGAAAAATTAATGATATAGAGGTTTATTGATCAGTATCTTCTTGACCAATAAGTGGCACAGATGTATCAACAGACATGATCTTTTCTTCTTCAATCATGTTGATAATAGTTTTCGTTAGATGTAAATCAGTTTCTAGAAAAGCAATCTTTCTTCGAATCTCTTCAAGTTGCTCTTGGTAGTATTTGAGTTCTTTCTCTTTTACTACTCTATTTTCTATAATGTCTGTGAGAGAAATAATCTTTTTCATGTTCGTATTTATTAATATCTACTTCTTAAGACCCTGTCTACCTTTATGATACCGACCCCAGATGCAATGCGCAACTTCGTGCCCGATGAGTTCGGGTTCCCATTTCCACTCTGGGTCTTTGATGTACACTGTACACTCGCCTGTGCTTGGAATCCAGAGCGTAAATGCGCTTATAGTATCCCACCTTGTTCCGAGTGTTCTCTTTCTGGCGGAATTATATTCTGCTTCGCTTTTCAGCAAAACAAAATTGACCTTTGGTGATAAGTTCTCATATTCCTTCACTAAGAATTTATGATCATCAGCACCATACCTAAATGTACTTGGTCCTCCCACACAACCTGTCAGGAGAACCAAGAGAACGGCGATTCTAAACATTATGATGCCCTGAGTGCTTTATGGAGTAATATACAGTCACTCCACCTGCTATCATAGGAAGCATCATCAAAGAACCGATACCCAACAATAATATCATCGTTCTGCTGTACGCTCCAGAATGTCTTGGTGTGTGAATCCACGCATCGCAAGTTCATTGCGCATTTTACGCTGGTTCTTTTTATTACTAGTCCCAAAGAACTCCTGCCACAACTGCTTGTTGTCGAGCGTGTGCATATAGTAATGTGTAGACTTCATCCTTTGCTTCGGACTCTTAACGATGTTACTTGCTTTGTATTTAACTGGCATTTTCATTTTCCTTGGTTTCAATTGGTACTTCATAAAGTTTGCAACTATATCTAGTCCTTGTCTCATCGGAGCAAATAAGGTCACCATATAATGGAACGCACTTTCGTGAAGTTTCTTGGTATGATCTCCACTCGAGGCAAATCCGTTTATCACGTTCGTTCTGAGAACAACTTATAAGAAAGGCGGAGAGCAATATTAATATAAATCTCATCCTTCTCTTTCTAGGTCCCAGATATTCTTCCGATCCTTTAAGGGTGGCAACTTAGACCGCTGTACCCACAAGTGCCCATTCTTCTCAGCATCGTTGAATATAGCAACAGTGATAAAGAATGCGCCGAGCACCATAAGATGACCACCTACACTATAAATTCCATACTTCCACGTGTACCCTGCCCAGAAGGTAAACACCACCGTCCACATCACCGACAAATAGAACATAAGAATAAACTGCACTAGTTCGTTTGGAATGTGCCTCAAAGGGTTGATTTTTAAATCAAAGAAAAATCTGTACAGATCGTAAATTGCAAACCCGATTGACTTAAACATTAAAACTGCTCCTCTTCAGTTGATCCCGCCATGGCGGCAGTAGACTTAGAACCAAGGGTGGTCGTGATCGCGTCAAAGTAACTGACACCGACTTCACGTTGGTGCTTCGCACCCGTGTATCCACGTGCCTCTGCAGCAAACTCTGCTTCTTGTAGCAACGAGTATGCGTACATACCATCGTCTTTGTATCGGTTCGCGAAATCAAAGACAGAGTAATTAGTCTGGTGGAAACCGGCGAGAGTGATGAACTGAAACTTGAACCCCATCTTACCCAACTCGCGTTGGAAGTCTTTCAGTTCTTGATCGCCTGGAATTGACTTGCGCCAGTTGAATGACGGTGAACAGTTGTATGCCAACATTGCGTCAGGTACTGCACCTTTGACCGCGTCAGCGAAACGCTTCGCATCCTTTAGGCAAGGAGTTGAAGTTTCGCACCATACAAGATCAGCATACTCCGCGTATGCCTGTCCACGTTGGCAACCGAACTCGAGTCCCCGACCTTCTTCAATCTGGTAGAATCCTTCAGTGGTTCGACCTACAATAGAAGCAGAAGATGCCTGCGTATAACGCTTGATGAATTTCTTATCTAACGAATCGACGTCACTAGAAATTAACTTAGCAGACTCAGCATCGGTACGAGCAATAACGACTGTATCAGTGCCAGCAACGTCACTAGCAAGGCGAGCGGCATTAAGATTGCGTATAGCTTGACCAGTCGGTATGAGAACCTTTCCTCCCAAGTGCCCGCACTTTTTTTCGGCGGCAACTTGGTCTTCAAAGTGAACAGCGGCAGCACCTGCTTCGATAAGATTTCTTGCAAGTTCATACGCATTTAGAACTCCTCCGAATCCTGCCTCAGCGTCGGCAATAATTGGGGCAAATTCAAACCCCCGCTCATGTTCCAAATATTCAATTTGGTCTTGTCGACGAAAGGCATTATTAATGTTGCGAACAACATCAGGAACAGAATTAACAGCATAGAGGGACTGGTCCGGATAAACTTCGCCGTTAGCGTTTGCACTAGCGGCAACTTGCCATCCAGAAAGGTAGATTGCTTTGAGTCCTGCTTTGACGTGTTGTACTGCTTGTTGCCCATTGTATGCTCCAAAGGTGTTAATGTACTCGTTCTCTTCAAAAAGTTGTCGAAGTTTCTTCGCTCCGAGTCTTGCGAGCGTATGGTCTATTTGTACTGATCCCTGCAGACGTCTAACTTTTTCTGCAGAATAATCTCTTCGCTTCATGTTTGTTGCCTCAAGTAATTATCTATGTAAATAAGTATATAGACTTTGTACGCGCAATTCAACCCCTTGGTTCTATTATCTTATAAATAAGCGTTGTTAATGGTTTAAATTATTACAGGACAAATCACATGAAAATGAAATACATCATAGCGGTTTTGAGTTTCGTTAGTATAAATGCATGGGCACAAGAAGTAACAGATCCGGCACCAGACCCGACAGACGTGATCGTCACGCAGTCGACTTCAGACTCTAATGTCAACTCCAATTCAACCACCACGTTGAAGTCGCCACCCGCCTCAGCAATCACACCGACAATCAATACCAGCAACTCAGACCTTTGTACGTTTGGAGTAGCAGGTGCAGTACAAACGCAAATCATTGGTATCTCTACTGGAACGCAGATAACAGATGAAAACTGTGAGAGATTAAAGAATGCGAAAACGCTGTACGATATGGGAATGAAAGTTGCGGCAGTATCGGTGATGTGTCAAGACGAGAGAGTCTTTGACGCTATGCTGAACGCAGGTACACCGTGTCCATATGACGGGATGATCGGCGAAGATGCGAAACAGGGTTGGGAACTTGCTGCACTTAACGAACCTGAAGAAAAGGGACTAAGCGATGAAACTAAGACACTTGGCGCTGGCGGCGGGATTGCTGCTCTCCTCTTGTTACTCTTACTCTGAAGAAGTTTTCGGAGTTTCTTCGAACGCAGCGTCTTTCGGAAGACAATGGGTAATGAGGAATATTCTGCCGCAACAGGCAGGACTGGCGGTCAATTCAGTATTCTATCGGTATAGAACCGTAAAAAATACCGAAGATGAGATGTCCGTTACGATTCAGAACGAAAACGCAAGAGGGTCTGGATATATATTTCGTGAGGTAGACAATTGGTCTGGTCTTCCTTCTAATACAATTACAAAGACTGTACCAGTTCCGCTGATTGATATAAGTTACTGGGGTATGGGTTCAATAGAAGTGGACGGATTCGGTACGGTCGAAGATGCTGAAGTTTTCTATTCATATCAGTACGACCCTTGTTTTGATCCGCAGTCCGACCCTACTTGCGATGGATATGTAGATCCGAATGTGAAGTCAATTCTCGACGGGGAGTTCGTCGATCCATTGAGTGATGAATTTATCCAAGCAGAGTTAGATAGAAAGGCACAGATGAAGGCGCAAGAAGAAGAAGAAAATCGCAGACAAAGAAGAAAGTTTGCCGAATCTGTTGAAGAAGAGGAAGAAAGGTTAGAAGATTTATTAGGATTACGGTCTGTTGATGATTTTTCGGCAGAACAAATTCGACTACACAATGCTCTGAAAGACATTAACGGTCTTCCAAAGTCATATTTGTGGTCGATTTCTGGGGGTGAGTACCGCGACACAATTGTGTTAAAGGATTCGAAACTACCCAGAAATAGTAGAGGATTGAAAGTGAGACTGGCGCAGGAGGTTAAGCATCAGCAACTAATTAATTTACAGTATGCTAAGAAAAAGTAAAAACACAAGGGAGAACATATTATGTTCAATAAAACTCTTATATTATTATTTACTATGACCTTTGGCATTAATGCCTATGCAAATACAAGTGTACCTGTCGCCGGTACTGTAGAATCTAAGTGTGTAGTTTCACAAGACGTCATGGGCGTTTACGGAAACCCAACTCCTGGAGTCCTCAGTACAGATCCACAAGACGGCGGAGTTATGCCTGTAATTCGATTTGATGTAGTACAAGCGAGTTACTACACTGCAAAGATCAGTCACCCCGATACGTTCGTCGAGAGTCCTGCTCTCAATGATGTAACCTATTGGACGGGGTCGTCAACTGTTGACCAAGTGACTGATGCTTCTATGTCTTCATACGACACAAGCAAAGTAGAATACAACAACGTCACAGAATTTTTCTTGACTGTTGCTGGTTCAACTTGGTTTAAAGTCGACTCTGAGATAACGTATGGCGTTGGTCGTGCATTTCCAGGTGGTCAGTATCAGACAGCAGTACTCGCAGAATGTATAGCAATCTAATTATGCAGTACTTTTTAATATCTTTATTGGTATTCCTGAGTGGGTACGCAAGTGCCCACGAATGGACTCCGACTTACCCTGAAGTAGAACTGTCACACATACCTAATGTATCTAAGGTTGAAATGAGAATGTTCAACACACGCGAGGATATACGATACTATCAGGTTAGTGTCTTCGATTCTGATTGGGAGAAAGTTCCATTCGCCTTGGCGAACGGTAGACCATACTTTGAGATAAAGCATAACGTGAGAAAAGAAATTAATGTTTTCATACGCAACGAGGATCTAACCCGCGCAGTTTATGTCTGTTCGACGACGAAACCTCTTGCTGAAAACGTATCTAAAACAATGCTATTTTCGAGGATTTGCTCGAAAATCAAGTGAGAGAATATTGAGAACTTATGAGATTATTTTTGATTATACTGGTGGTGCTGTTGAGTAACGGCGTATACGCGCAATCAAGTTCAGTGAACTTAGCGATACCCTCGTCCCCTCAAAGTTACCAGTCAGATAGAGTAAGATCCGGACAACTGGAATGTTCTCAGGCGATTGGATCTTCAACAAACGTGGAGTTTGGAGTGGTTGGAATTTTGAATCAGAACGATCCTTTCGGAAACAACTTCAATCAAATGAATCAAACAAATGTGGGTGCATATCCGGAAGGGTATGATACGGATGGATTTGTTAAGGATGTTGGTGTTTACGCCAAGATAACAATTCCTATCGGTGCTCCCAAAGAGAGACTAGACTGTTCATTGCTTTACAAACTTGAACTTCGAGCAAGAGAACTTGAAGTAAGAAAGTTGGAGCAAGAACTCGCGAACCTTAGAAATCTACGGTTTGCTGACGAGAAATAAAGGGGATAGGCATGGCAGAGTTTGAGTTTGCCGGAATGACTTTCCGTGGCGGAAAGGCAGCAATAGTTTTAACTGCTTTATCAACACTAGGCGGTGTTGCTTGGGCAGGATTTGAAATGTACAGCGATTACATAGAGATGAAAGAAATAGTGTCGAACATTGACATCGATGAAATTGAAAATCGTAATAGGTTGATTGAAACTAAACTAGACGAGGCAATTCAATATTCTAGAAGTATCAAGAACGATCTACGAGACGATTTCAACCGTATGGAAAAAGATGTTGACAGAGTCGACGACCTAGTCCGAGAAATGGAAGATCAAGTTGAAGATATGGTTGATCGAGCGACGGAACGTTTTGATAACAGAAGAGAAAGTCTTGCCTCAGACAATAGAATAGAGATGGATAATTTAGAAGAGAGACTTAACAAGAAGATACAAACAGTCTTGAATAATCCACTCGCAGATCAATAGGGTATGCGTATGTTAGGCGAGTACATTGTAACATATATAGACGGATCAATCTGGTTAAAGGCGTTCATGAGACTTGACGACATGAACAACGGATCAGCATTTGTTAAGATTGTTAATGATGACAAGATCTTTATGGTTAATAAAAACACAATCAAATCGGTAGTAAGTGAATCGGGTCTTTGAGACCCGACTCTCTCATAATAAAAAATGGCTCCGCGAGTAGGGTTCGAACCTACGACCCAGTGATTAACAGTCACTTGCTCTACCTGCTGAGCTATCGCGGAATTATTTGGCAGAGGATGAGGGATTCGAACCCCCGAGACCTTCCGGTCTAATGGTTTTCAAGACCACCGTTTTCGACCACTCAACCAATCCTCTAATATAACATGGTGGAGCGAGAGGGGATCGAACCCCCGACCTACTGGATGCAAACCAGTCGCTCTCCCTACTGAGCTACCGCCCCATGTTTCTTTTCTTTACTTTATGTATACGCTTCTATATGGAAGGACAGGGCAGATTCGAACTGCCAACCTCACCTTTATCAGTGGTGCGCTCTAACCAACTGAGCTACTGTCCTATTAATGGTGCCGCCACCAAGAGTCGAACTCGGGACCTACTGATTACAAATCAGTTGCTCTACCAACTGAGCTATAGCGGCAAAAGTCTTTCTACTTCTTCGATCACTTCCGCAACATTATCGAATGTCAACCAACCGATGACGTCATCTTTGTGTTCAGGAAAGAATCGGTGAGTTATAAAGTCACCTTCTTTACTCATTAATGCTACTTCAAACAAACCTTCCGAACCGCCATAAGAATATGGAGACCGGACTACTGATAAAAAAATATCTGAGGATATTTGTACTCGTTTTCTATACTCTTCCATCCTTGCGTTCTCCATATTGACTTATGACATCTATTAGCGGTTCGACCCAATCGTCTCGCTTTTCTATAAAGACTTGAGACGTTCCGCCATCTACTGTAATCAGAGTTACCAATTGATCAATTGGAATCCCTGTCCGTTCTTCCCACGCGATAGCATAAAATGCTTCTTGCATAAAATAACTTTTTACATGATGCTTAGACTTAAATCTTTTGCTAGTCTTAAAATCAATAATGGATAACCTTCCGTCAAACTCGGCGACGCAATCTACTCTTCCTGCGACTTTTAAATGGTCCGAGTACAGAGGCACTTCCTGTGCGTATACCTTACCAATCCTTGTATCTAAGATTGGTTTAATTGCAATAAAACTTTCGACAACATTAGGCATATATCCTTTCTGATAATTTTCTGTGTTGTCGATATACTTCTCTATTATTTCGTGGACCGCAGTCCCTCTGGTTGAAGCACGATATGATATCTTGTTTGCTTCTTCCTCGCCAACTCGTGCTCGCCATGCGGCGATAGATTTTTCTGAGAGTATACTCAGCACGGTTGTGATAGAAGGATAACGTTCACCCTTCGGTGTTAGGTACTTCCGACCGGTCTCCTTAGTTTCGCATTCGAGGTCGTCGTAATCTAACTTGTAATTCTCGTGTATAAACACTTATCTTTTTCTCGCTTGTGCTTCTAGTGCACGTCGTTGTTTGCGGTTCAGCGTAGAGGGATTATGAATCGGTGTTGCGTCAACCTCTCCAGCGCTCCCGTTACCGCTAATGTCCATTGTATCTTCACACTTCTGAGCGGAAGTCAAAGGTCCATTATACACCTTTATTTCGATGTTTTCAAGCTTTGGAATCTTTAGTTCATCGTGATTATGATGTAATACGAACTTAGTATTCGGAAACTCTTTGAAGATATCTCTCCATATCGGTCTCCAGTTATTTATTAATCTGTAGTTGTTAGTGTTAGTTCGGTCGCTATTCAATACAAGATCAGTCGAACTGCGCATATTGAAATCAAGTAGAGTGTCGAAACCATACATATGAACTTCGTCTGCTTTGTGCTTATTCGCGGCATAGTGTACCGCCATATGACCGCAGTTAAAGTTGGTTGCATTTCCGGCATACTTGGGAACGTGCGTATAGAATTCTTTAATGTTCGGGGCATACTTCATGTAGAACCCTGACTGTGCCTTGTCGTACATCCAGATACGCGGACGAGTACCGAGAACCCAGTTATACTGATCAAGGTTTACAGATCCTTCGGTCAATGCTTTCATCATCTTGAAGTCGACCATACAGGTTGCATACACTTCTCTAGGCGGTATCGCAAATGGAGGCATGTTACAAAGTACCTTCATACCCTCACGCTTCTCGTGGTTGTAATACTCTGCCTTGTCACCATTACCGACTACATGAATTATCTTACCCATTGTACATCTGCTTCCTAATTTCTAGTTTGCCTTTATGACCAGTCCAATGCATGATCAACTTGTCTCGCGAATCTTGACCATCTAACAATTGTATTCGTAACCAATTATATTTGTTCGGTAGATCAGTTATATAGCGCATCCTTGTAAGCGCATCTTTACACACCATTTCGTGCAACACTTCTTGATCACCAACCTCTACGCTTTGTTGAGTGTTCTTATACCATTCCCTGAGAATCTGTGGTTTGTTTCGGATACCAACTGTTCCGGAATTATGCCACGTCTCGCCGCGACGCTTCGACCAAGGTTTGTCCTCGACCATGGCAAGTTTCTCATCCTCGATATAATCGAAGACTCCGGAGATATCTCCAAGAACTTGCATGTCAGTATCTAACCAGACAGTCTCGATCGCTGGACTGTTGAGTAATGCGGCAGGTTTATAGAACCATCCTGCTTTCGTTTGCTTTGGTATCTCATAGATGTGGCAGAAGTCGCTCTGCATCATCAACCAAGATTTCATGTCTGGCGAGACACCAAAGTCGCAAAAGATAATCGGTGTATCATTATGCTTTCGGTAATTCTTTAAAAACCATTCTAACTGCCACTCGGTTTGTATATCACAACCGGTGACGAATGCTTTGTCGTATGAATAGTGCATTATGCTTCTGCAACCCGTTTTCGAAGATCACTCGTAGAGAACCTATGATCTCTTTTATTGAAGTAAATTTCAATCCCCCTTTGCGCGCAAGTTGCCCTGCCAGTAAAGGTAATGTCTTTGTATTCTGCCCCGATGATCCTCACATCGATATTCACCATGTTTAGAATATCCAGCAGATCGTCTTCTGTTTGATATGTAATGATTTCATCAACATACTTAACACCTGACAATTGAGTGTATCTTTCGACCAATGTCTGTATCGGTGCATTCTTCTCTGGGCGGTCCATAGATGGATCAACCTGCAATCCGCAGATAAGGTAATCACACTGCTCCTTCGCTTCACGTAACATAGAGACATGCCCAGCGTGCAAAAGGTCAAATGTACTAGCAGTAAACCCAACAATCATAGTAATTTATAACTCCCTTTCTTGTATCCGTGTTTGGCAAGACACCCACCCTCTTTTTGAATTGTTGAGAAAGTGTCCTTTGCTTCTGCTGCCCATGGATAGTATTCCTCCAACCAAGGTAAGTCTCGAATGTCTAGGAACACGTCAGTCGGAGCGGCATGCTCTTTGGCATGCTGTACAAGTTTGCGTGCGCCTTTCGGAGAGACGATGTAGGCATGTGCTCCAGGGAAATATTTCTTACTTGTCAGCGGATTGACCCCTAATTTTGATGGCGTGTTATACTTTCCATAACTGGGTTTGCCAATAGAAATGCAACCTCCGTGCGGGATCCATGCTGGTATATTTCCATTTACAACTGCGTCATGCTCGAAGATTAGAAAGTCTTCCTTGCCTTCAGCACATAACTTCCACAACGAGTAGTGCGACAAGAATGCCGAGACACAACGCTCATACCTCGAATATTTCATAGAATCTTTATTAAATTTTGATAGGTTCAGATTCTCATTCTTGGCGATGATAGTTGGGTTCAATCCTGGCGTTACCGCTGGAAACATATATGGTGCAGGATCGACTGAAGAAGGTATCGACGCGATACATCTCTCTGCCATCTCAACTGATTCAGGCATTGACATAATTGTAATTACATAGGATTTCATAATGTAGTGGTTGAAGCAGTTCCTTGGGTTGTTGTGCAGTATGGATTAAGCACTCCGAGTTTTCCACCCAGTAATTGGCGACACATGATAGCATCGTTTGGCCAAGCGCCGAATTCTTTTACTAGTGCTAACATCTTTTTCGCTCCTGCAGGTTTCATATAATATGCAGAGTTACCTGCGAGTCCTTGGGGTATATGGTCCAAGTCGACTTTAGGGCAAGGAACAACTCCGGATCCGGATTTCTGGACACCTAGGTGAAACACACTCGACTTTCGTGTTGCGCCTCTAGGATCATTCAATCCAATAATATTGTATCTACTTTCTTCGAGCATTTCAAGAGAAATCGGATCGGTGATCAATGCATCGTGTTCAAAGATAAACATAGACTCGTCTTTCTCAGCGCACTCTTTCCAAAGAAGATAGTGTGAAAAGAAACAGGCGACTCGTTTTCCTGGAGCATTGGTAACATATGCTGATTTCTTCATTCCTGATTTCATATCATAAACAGAACCTTTCCATGGGTAAGACCATTTAAGATTATGCTCTTTCATTAATGTATTCAGTTGCGTTGGAACTACAGCATCAAATCGAAACAACGATATGCTATCTGTAACTCCATGCTTTCTTGCTGATGTCATGAAGTTCTCGGATGCTGATTCAGAGACTTCATGCCCTTTAATAGTGATAACTTTACCAATCATAGTTTTTCATATCCAAAGTGTTCGAAGTCGTTGTGGTACTGATCGTTGATCCATTTGATGGTATCTTTGCTTAGGTCTTCTATTTTCTTAGCAGAAACGACCTTATTATCTATCACAGATTTAAAGACAACATCGTTCGGCGTCTTGTTGATAACCGGTATATCTTTCGCCTCGAATCTTCCCTCAAAAAGTTTTGGAACTTCGACAGGGATATCTTCAACCTTTATAACATTATTCACTGCAGGTTTTTTAGACTTCAGGATATATTCGTATTGCGTCATGAAGTGGCGATATACTTCGACGTTCTTATCACCGTTCGCAACCTTTACCATTTTTCGCCAGTCCGGTGCAACATTACGAAAATTACACGCGCTTATAAGTCTCTCGTATGGATTGCGGACTGTAGCGAAGACAGTCGTCTTGGATAGTTTTTTATCGTCCATATACCCGTGTGTTATAAATTCTTGCAATGTCATATGCGTCAGACTGATTGGACCTGGAGATATAAAATCGTTATTCTTCACGAACATATATCTCTCATTATAATTTTCAGACGAGAGAACACCTTCAACAGAAGTCGCCGAAGATTCATTCTTAGTTAGGTCGAAATGATTCGTCTCGCCAAGGCAGTCAAAGAGATACTTGGTGACGCTCTGCCCCGCAGTTTTCGGAATATGAATATAGAGGATATTTTCTTTGCTGATGTACATTAGGAAACATTCTTCATTTTATAATTGAGTGCCACGAAATCGTCATAATAATGATCGTTGATCCATTTAAGCGTATCTTTGTTGAAATGCAAATTATCTGGATTTCTTCGACCCGCATTTAAACGGTCGATAGAAGATTCGATTTCGAAAATATTATTTAGATCTTCTTTAAGGTTCTCTGTTTTGGCGATATACGTGTCAGGGTATATCTTACCGCGAAATGTCAGATACTCGGTTTGTCTCATAAAGTGTCTGTATATTTCTCTATCTTTGTCCCCATCAATAATTTGCTTCATTGCTTTCCAATTAGGTCTAACGCTCCGGAACACACACGCGCTTGCTAGTCGAGTATAAGGATTACGAATTGTAGCAAAAACCAAAGTGTTTTTCAAGTCCCTTTCTGAGATATATCCGTTATCGACATATTCGTCCATCGTCATGTGGGTTAGACTGACTGGTCCTGGAACTGTAAAGTCCGAATTCTTCAGATAAAGAAATCTTTCGTTTGGTCTTTCGGAGTTATACAGTTCTTCTATTGAGGTTGCTTTCGTTTGATTGTCTTGCTTGTCGAACGTGTTGGGGTCTAACCCTGCTACATTATAGAGGTATTGAGAAACGCTCTGTCCGCCGGTCTTAGGGACGTGCACGTAAAGAACTTTGGAGTCTTTGAGATACATTTCTACTCCTCGTAACCGAAACGATCGAAGTCCTCTTTACACTTTTCATATAAGAATTTTTTCATCTCGGATGTATACTGCATAGAATTGTGACTTGGTCTTCGACTAACATTCTGCTTCGGCAAGTCGTCCTTTCGACCTAGCATCTCTTTAATATATTGAAATTCTTCTTTAAGATTTTCGAATCGGATAATATGAATATTATCTTTTTCGCTGAACCAAGTGGATTGTGGTTTAAGGGCAGTTTTCTCGTAACGCTCTTCATCAAAAATAAAATCTTCGAAAGACATCTTCGCTTTCTGAAAATCTTTACTCACTCGATTGAGATGCTTATATAAACTTGCTGCTCTAGCATAGGGATTACGAACAATAGCAAAAGCGAAATCAATATTGTCCTCGCCGTAATGCTTTTCGATGAGATCGTATGTTGGGTGCTTTACATTAATGTTTCGTTGTCCTAGCGGCATAAGGTCGAAATCATTTTCTTTCCTCAACCACAACCGAACAGATTGACCGCCCGTCTTAGGTATATGAATAAATGCGATGTTCCTTTTCTTTAAGAGTATGCCACCCATTTCTTATTCCTTATTAAACGAGTTCTACGCTGTAACCTCTATTGATCCACCGGTAAGAAACTCCAGTTATCCTATCTTCCGGAACAATAATTTTTACATCGCTTTTATCTTTTACTGTAAGCGCGAAGTGCGTCATGCCACTATCGATGCCAACGTGCGCGACGGCATTATCTATAATCCATGCAAGTGTCGGGATTCCTAATTCTTCGAGTCCATCAACATCTACTGCTTTAATTCCATACGACTTAATTTTAGCGAGGTATGCATCCTGTACATGCTTCCTTCCATACTCACATTTGGTCGCTCGAGGTTTAGATTGATACGTGACATACGGTTCGTAGAATGTCTCTGATTCCGGATCAACAAACCTCTCCTTCGCCATTTTAACATAGTCATCGGTGTTAGGGTGAGGCATTACAAGTTTTCTACTCGATCTTAATGCCAGTTGTTCGTTGGTCTTGCAGATGTCTACATAAAGATTATATTTTTCGGTGTCAGGGTTCCAAAGATATTCCCGATCGGTCATATCAAGCATGTTCAAAAAGTCTTGATAAGCAGGATTAAGACTCGGGCAAAGAATCGCTGCTTTCTTAGTTCTATGGTATAGGTTACTGATTTCTTGTATCATGTCCCCGAAACCAGTTCTGCCGGAAGGGACAGTAATATCCCTATGTTTATCTGTACCGATAAAATCTGTTCCGTCGCAGTAGGCGCGCACAATAAACTTTTCAAGATCCTGCCTTACGCCAATTCCAATGCTCACAACTTTTCCTTTATTGCTTTAATCGTTTTTTCTTTCAATTCTTCTTTATGACTACCGACCTTTCCCTTTCGAGTTTTTCGGAATGTTTTGGTTGAGTGCATTTCTTCTTCACCTGACCGTTCGAGTTTGCTTAGATTCTCAAACTTGCAATACTTTACTGCTTCCCTCAACTTTCTTTCGTCTAATTTCTCGAATAAAATCTTGAACGCTGGAAGTATTTCTTTGAATGTATTACCGATCATTCTTTCATATGAGAGACAGCAATTAAATTCGATTTCTTCCTCGAAGGTTTTATATTTAAGATAGTCTTTCGTTTGCTCGATACAAAACTTATCTATGCCGAGTTTTTTTGCCTTTGTCATGGAACCTTGTTTCCCTCGGGCAAGAGCATCGTGATAATATGATACCAATGCGTCTAGAGGATCTCTAGAAATGTTGATCAACACATCCTTTTCGCCTTTACTCATCACTTCGTCTCTGAGTTTTTTGCTTCCCTCATAACCGAAACCGATGTGTGTAAAAGTCGTTTTTCTAGATTTAGTGCCAGTTTTTTTCTCATACACTTCTATGAGTTTACGGAACCATGTTCTCCCGCACTTGGGGTATGAGACAATATAGATCATCAGAATTGCCAGTAATTTTTCTGAGCACCTGTATCAAAGTCGAAACCAAACATATCAATGTCTGACTTATACCAATCAGCAACGACCTGTATTGTCTCCGGCGTGTAGAGGTCCATGTAAGTCCCTTCGTTCAAACCGGTAACATTACGGGCACGGGACATAGCAGGGATACTGAAGTAAGAGCAGAGGTCTTCGTTGAGGTTCTCGAATCGTAGCATATGACAACGGAGTTTGCCGTTTTCGTCACAGACGTGATCGGTTGTAGGATACCATCCACGGATAGCACGGTGCCACATATAATCCTGACCGCCCCAGTCGAAACGACTCTCGAGAAAATGCTCGAACGAATCAATCTTATGTTTGCCGACTGGTTCTTTCTTCTCTACTTCCGTCACTTTCTTGGCGAAGAAATATCGCGAGACAACTCGATCCCACGGATTACGCGCAATAGCAAATGCACTGTTCATCGTTCGAAGTTCTGCTTTGTAGTCTCTCCACCGCGCATGCTCGAAACCATGATGGTCGCCGATCGAATCCATCTTCGCTTTTACTGCCCTAGTATAATCGCGACTCACATGATTGTCCCAAGTACCCACGATGATCTTGTTAGCGAGTTGCGGACTTCTTCGTATTGTCATTCCCGCGCACTTAGGGATGTGCACGAATATTGATTTGATCATGAGATTACCTGCATTAATTTTTCTACGTTTTCACCTGCTTCCGGAAGTTTATCCTTTAAGAAGAAGTGCACGAAGTGACAGTCTTGGATATTAGTATTGGCGGTGAATAATCCATTCCACTTATCCGACATGTGTTTTGTCGGGACTTGATGTTTCTTTAAGAAGTAATTCAGAAGAGTCTGATCTGTGCTCCATTTCCAAGCACCCATACCGTCGACGAAATCCGAGAACTCTGTGCGTTCTATGAATTGCTTTGGTGTCTGACCCTTGGTGTACGGCAAGAACTTCTCACAATTTAATAAGATCATACCCATGTTGTAGAATTCGAAACCTAAATTATTCGGTTTGAAATCGACACCTTTGGCGGGTTGATGCAGAGTCTTATACTGCATCGCAGAGTAATTGGTGATCTTACCTTTATATTGCGCTGTAATTGGCATCTCGCGTTCACTGACAGCGCCGAAGGCATGCTCGTCGCCGAACTCTTCAAAGATGCTCGGGGAGTCTGGTCGGATATAAATGTCAGCGTCGATAATAGCGATACGATCGTATTCGCCAAGATAAGCAAATGCCTGTTCTTTCTCGTAGATCGGTAAATAACCGCCATGTTTCCCATACGATTCTTTACTTCGATTTGTACGAAATACATTAGGTTTGATAGACAGTTTCGGTGTACGTTGAACGATATGATCGAAACCGTGTTTCTCACAATAGTCTGCAACGCTCTGGATACAATGCTTGTAGAGTTTAGAGTTTGCTGCTTTGCCGATGCAAACTTGATACAGTAAGACTTTCATGTTTAGTTTCTCAGTTCGTCTAGGCGTCTTTGTATATATTCGACTTGTTTCCTGACTACAAAAAGATTATATTGGGTGTATATTAGTGCAACCACTAAAACACCCAGCAAAAGATTATCTATGATCATTAACTACCCTTAGTTCTTCTCTCTCGATCAACTCAGTCTCATAGAACTGTATCTTTCTATTCTTCTTAGAAGAGCGATCCATGTATTGATCTTTTTGACGATTTTTCTTTTTGTTGCGCGGATCATAACGGGTGTACTTTGCCATGATTGTCTATCTCATTCCTTTAACTTTAAACTTGTTCTAACCTTACCATTAATCTTTCGGCACGGTTTGTTACTTGCTCATACCAGAGACTGTCACGACCTTCTACTGCGGCACGTTTCCAATCTTTGTCTTCGAGTGCTGCGCGGAAGTTTTTAAACTTCGAAAGTCTAGTGCGTCCCATATTGAACATCATGTTAACCAAGATTTCTTGAACTTCATCTGGCCATAACAAGAACTTATTGTTGTAGAGTGCTACACACTCGTTCTCCGCGATGTGTAGGTCGCGTTCAAATGCTTCCCAGACGCGATCTTCTGAAACCTCAGTTCCTTCTGGTTCGCCGTGTTCAGGATCATCTTTAACGATTAGATGACCGACTCCGAATGTTGGATAACCAAGGTGATCGTGATAGATTTCGTATTTCACACCTTCGTCGATTTTAAGTTGCTCGAAAACTCTTTCTTTATTCATAGTCCCATAAACTCCTTTGTCATTATGTAGTCTCGGACAAAATCACTTCTTACAATATCCTCCCATGAGAATGTTATAACTGAGAAGTCTTTCATCTGATCTAATATCTGTAGAAAAGTATTTATTCCTTTCTTATCTCTGTCACTCTTGAAGTCAGTTTGACGATAGTCGCCCGAGAAAATAATCTTTGTCCCTTCCCCGACTCGAGTAATTACTGAATCGAGTTCGTGGAAATTTAGATTCTGGCACTCGTCGACCAAAATGATGCTGTGATCAAAGGTAATGCCGCGAATGTAAGAAGTAGATTCAAATGAAAGCAACTCATTATGAATTAGTTTCTCATATGCTTTATTGTCTTCAAACATCTCTGCGGCGGCGGAACGGTATGGACCAGTGAACGCGTCGAGTTTTTCTTCGAGAGATCCTGGAAGGTATCCGACGTCACGCGTCGGAACAACTGAGCGTACTATGATCAGTTTCTCAGACGACGTCGAACGGTCCAGAATCTCCTCTAACGCAAGGTACATTCCCAAGAAGGTTTTACCTGTACCTGCAGTTCCGATTAATGCGAGGTGATCTCCGTCCCTCCACGCATCGAAAACTAGTTGCTGATTATCGGTAATAGGTTGAATTGTGCTGAGGTCATCAATGCGAATATTCATTGATGCCGTTTGAGGTTGTTTAGTTTTCATCAGTCGTTTATCGAATTATCTGCGAATCCATATTTTCTCTTCTTTTCAGAAGAGAGACCAGTATTGCCGCCTGAGTTTTGTTTGATTTGTTTCAGTTTGTCTTTCCAGTCTCCGGAAGTTCTTCCGAGTACTGATCCGACGTGAGTGACTATTTTTGGCGCACCAATGATAACTTTCCACTCACCTTGCTCTTTCATCTTCTCCATTTCAGAGATAGACATGATTGTTTCTTTTTCTTCGCCGGTATTAATATTTCGTATACTGTATGTTGGCATAACAAACGATTTCCATATTTAAGTAAGAACAAGTCCCCTCGAAAGGGGACAGGTCCAGATAGGATCACCCCCTTAATCGAGATTCAACGTCAGATATAGCACTACGCAAAAAGTCTTGTTTCTTTGCAAGTTTATGTGCTTTATTGACATTCCCCCTTTTTTCTAATTTGTGAATATAATGTCCAAGTTCTTTCGAATCGTTCTTCAGTCTTTGTAACTGATAAAATGCTCCCATAGGTCGCTCCTTGTTTGCTTGGTTATTATAGACTCATTACAAATATGGTTGTGCCTCCTTCTGGTTAATTTAATTCACAATTGTCAAAAATTTACTCACGGATCAGACTAGGAAATGCCTCTTGGACTAATTTCTTAGTAATGTATCGGTGAGGACTCTTCTTGTTAATCATCGATATAACGAGTTCGGCATCACGTGGATGCACGGACTCGAGTAAATCAATGAACATCTTTTCGCGCTTGACCTTACTGAGTTTACTACACTCTCGTAGACCACTTACGAAATACTTAAAATTGAGGTGTTGCTTTAGAAGAGTAGAAGGTGTTGAGTGCTCTTCATTGGGGGTGTATGGTGGAGTTCCTTCGGGAAGGTTCCACTGGATTGCTTCATCAAATGTTCCCCTTAGAATATCTAAGATAGGCATAATATCGTTTTCTTGTAGAACTTTAATTCTCTCATCTCGGTTCTTCGCCTTTACTGCCGTATCAAGTATTTCGAACACTTGCTTTTTATACGTTAATGCCATTACAATAGATCTCCATCATTTTTTGCTATTACAATTATATAGTAAATATTAATTTTAAGATTTCTCGAAAGAATATCCAAACGTTTCTACGTCATTTCTAAAATACTCGTGTACCATATCGCGAGTATCATCCGAGTAATATGTGTTGTAATGATTATGCTTCGAGGCATTCTCATGCGCCAACTTCATCTCCGTGGGTAAACCGGCAAGTTTCTTTACTTTCTCGAAATCTTGTACATATGTCTCAACACGACCAATAAAGTCTAATGGCGTATCGTTATAATGGAACCAAGAATATTGTGTGCGGATCTCAATTTTATTATCCTTTCTTCTCAGGTTTCCGGTAGGATGAGGGACTGCTGTTTCTTGTCGAATCCACTTGTCGAAGTCTGGTAATCTCTTACCTCGAAGTTGCGTTCGACCATGATAGATACTCACCATTCGCGCCCATGGATTACGCGTGAATCCGAAGGTGAGATAATCTTCCCAAGTCTCTAAACCCAACTGGTCGACATAGTCCGCAGGAAATCGGTGATCAGCGCCTCCTCGATTCGCTGGAACATTCCATATCGTTTTCTCTATAGAAGAACCACCGCATTTGTTTGCGTGCACAAAAATGCATTTGTATTCTTCACTAATCACCGTTCAAATTTCCTAAATGTTTTGAGTGTATCTTACACCCAATAAATTCGTTGTAATAATCGTTCGACAAAAGCACCCCTCTATCGAACTGTTCTTTTGTTTCGAAATAGGAACATTGCCCCTTTGTCTCACACAACCTTAGTATCTCTCTAGTATATGATTCTGGACCGTTAGTTTCAACAAGTAATTTGAGTTCTTCGTTGGACCCGTAGTATTTCATCCAATCAGACTGAGACTTTTTGATTCTTTTTCGCTTCATACCCTTGAGAGGTGGAAGTCTTCGGACAGACCAGAAGAATTTCTTTCCGATATACTTCTTTCCCGATTGATCTGTGATACAGTAGACGAACCCGACATAATCGTTTAAAAACTCTTCGGTCGGTTCGAAGACTTCGTTGTTATAGTACCACGTCATACATCAGTTTTCCCACTGCGTATCACTAGGAGAACCGCACATAGGGCAATGTGTAGGTGGTTCTTCGCAGTCGAAAACAACAAGTGTCACTGTCGTATCGCAGACAGGACACTCATGTTCGTATTCGTACTCTAGCAAGCAATTTCTCCCCAACCCCAATCGCCTTCCATGCTAACAACTGAGTATTCGGTGACTCGCTTCTCGAAGAAATTATCATGAGACGCACCGTTTAACACCCAGTCTAACCACGGAAGTGGATTATCCTTTTGATTAAATTTTGGTTTCAGTCCCAATTGGAGTAGACGTCGATCAGCAATGTGACGAATATAGTCTCTAACTTCTTGCTTTGTCAGACCCTGTACTTCGTTTCCATTAAATGCTAGATCAATGAACTTATCTTCAAGTGCAACTGCATCCTTTGCCATCTTATATATCTTAGATTTAAGTTCATCATTTACGATACGTGGATGCTCGTCGCAAAGAGTTCGGAACGTCTTGGCGTTGCCTTGTACGTGTAAAGTTTCGTCGCGGATAGACCACTCGACAATTGTTCCCATGCCTTTCATCTTACCGAAACGCTGGAAGTTAAGAAGCATCACAAACGATGCAAACACCGACAGTCCTTCGTTGAATACGGATTGAGAGAGCGCGAGCGCAAGACCAGTGAGACTATTACAGTCACCTTCCTTCATGAAGTCAATCTTATCTGCCATCTCTTTATACTCGAGGAACTTGTGGTAGTCCTCGTCCGGCAATCCTAGGGTGTCGTTCAGTAATGCATATGCGCGCTGGTGCACCGCCTCTCGGGAGGCGAATGAAGAGAGCATATTACGCACTTCATTATTTTTAAAACGTGGGATCAGCAGTTCGTGGTAGTTCTCTCCGACCTGAACGTCTGACTGTGTGAAGAGACGAAGAACTTGAGTAATGAACTCTTTCTCATCTCCGCTTAATTTTGTTTTCCAATCCTGTACATCCTCGCTCAATTCTGCTTCATCTTCAATCCAATGGATCTCTTCATGTTTCTTAGCGAGATCGACCGCCCATGGATACTTGAACGGCTTATATGTTTCTGAAAATTTTAAAAGTGACATAGAGTTTTTATCCTTCGCATGCACGACATTCGTCGTCTTCGGTTTCTGTTTTGGGAGAGGTATTTAGATAATTCATGAGTTGATCATAACCCCCAATATAGGTTCCGGAGAGGTATATTTGCGGAACTGTTTTAACCTTTCTGCCCGTCACTTCGGCGGCAGATTTACCGATTTCTTCGAGGTCAATATAGTCGAATGGCATACCTTGGAGAGTCAACTCGTCCTTCGCTAACTGACAATATGGGCAATTCGCCTTACCATATACGATAGTTCTTTGATCGTCCTGCAGCGCAACCCTCTCGACCTTCTCAGAGATGTTTTCCGCACGCGACTTAGACTCGGTACGAAGATAATAGAGACCTTTGAGACCGCCTTGCCATGCCTTCAAGTGGACCTTATTCACATATGCCTTATCAGAACCTGCAGGGAAGAATAGGTTGACCGACTGCCCTTGGCAGATAAACTGTTGTCGATCTGCTGCATGCTGGACGACCCAATTCTGATCAAGTTCTTGTGCCGTCTTAAAGATTGCTTTCTCGCCTTCCGTCAGGAATGGTAGGTGCTGAACCGAACCCTTGTTTGTTATGATCGAAGTCCAATTCGAATCATTACTTTCACCTTTAGTTTCGAGTAATTTTTGCAAGTGTTGATTCTTTACAAGGAAAGATCCTGCCCTTGTTCTATGTGTATATGCATTTGCCTTTAATGGTTCGATTGATGGACTAGTAGACAGGATGACTCCACTGGAAGCATTAGGGGCAATTGCCATAAGATGGGAGTTTCTTCTTCCAAAACCAACACCATCAGGGCATTCACCTCTCTCTTTTGCGAGCAGTTCTGTTTCCTTGACTGCTTCAGATTGGATGTGTCCAAATACAACTGTATTAATTTCACCCGCTTTGTGAGATTCCCATGCAACTCCATGTTTTTGGAGGAGAGAGTGGAACCCCATCGCACCCAGTCCGATTGACCGCTCGCGAATTGCGGAATATCGGGCACGCTCGATTGCGTCAGGTGCGTGCTCAATAAAGAACTCAAGTACGTTATCGAGCATCCTAATAAGATCCCGAACAATATTTGTTTCCTTCCATTCATCGTAATACTCCAAGTTTAATGACGAGAGGCAGCATACCGCAGTGCGATCCTCGTTCGTGGGTAAGTGGATTTCATTACAAAGGTTAGATCCATTAATCTTCAATCCTAGATCTTTTAAGTGTTGCGGCAGATCTCTATTGGCGGTATCAATAAAGTTCAGATAAGGTTCGCCGGTGCGGAAACGAATCTCAATGATTCTCTCCCACAATTTACGCGCATTGATTGATTCCTTAACCGCGTCGTCTTTCGGATCTCGTAAATCGAATTCTTTATTATCGATGACTGCCTGCATAAATTCATCTGATAAATTGATCGCATTATGCAGATTTAATGCCTTTCTTTGAACGTCTCCGGTCGGAATCCTCATGTTAAGGAATTCCATAATGTCGGGGTGTGATACGTCTAGATAAGCGGCGTACGAACCCTTTCGAGTTTTGCCTTGGCGGTATGCAATCATATCCGCGTCAACGGTATGGAGGAACGGGATAGGTCCAGGAGCGACGTCAGAGACCGTTCGAACATCACTCCAGTGACCGCCGACACCGCCACCGAAGATCGACAACCAACGCAATTCCGAAGAGTGGTTAATTAACCCTTCGACAGTATCTGGGACATATGTTAAGAAACAAGAGATTGGTAGACCTTTCTTCTTGGTGTCACCTATAGGTGCATTTGAAAGCACAGGTGAGGCGAACATAAACCATTTCTTCGAAACGTACTCGTAGAGTCTCTCGGATAAACCTTCGTCTAACTCTCCTTTGTACTTCGCCCATGCAATGCTCGCTCGCTTATATGCCTCTTGGGGAGAAGATTCGCTTTCTAATAAGTAGAAGTCTTTAAGCATACCAACCGCGTAGTCGGTGAGGAGCGCATCGCGCGCTCTATTAATTCTTATTGCCATTTTATCACTCACGTATCATTTCAAGAGAACATCAATAGTACACTATATGTACCTGATATTCAATCTTGACTTTGTTGTATTTCAATCTTTTGACTATTTCTTTCGATCCAATCTTCAGAAGTCGTGTTGTCATCTTCGTCTTTTGTTGCTTCGCGATAATAGATGATAATTTCTTTTTGTTGTCCTATGTATCGTCGAATCTCTTGAAGGTTGTATGCCATATTCTCATACGTTTGAGGAGTCATGGCGAAGATAACAAATGATCCGCCCTGAAGTTTCTCGAGTCTCTCAATCTGTTCTTCTAGATTATTCTCGGTAATCACAAAGAAGTCAACCTCTGAGAGAGTTATTTCTGTTGGCAACGGTGGTTGATAAATTTCCAGAGGAACAACTTTCGTTACAGTCTTGATGATTGGTTCTGGTTGAACTAATGGTTGTGGTTGCAACAAAGAACAACCTGTCATCAAACTGAGTAAAGTAATACTAAGAACCCGCATCTTGCACCTCCCGACTATCATTTTCTATCGACTCAAATACTTTCTTCGTTCCTCGGTTTATACGAGGTTCGATCAATCCAGGTTTTACTCTAGCAAGGTTTGTTAGGTCGTGACTCTTAAACACTTGGAGATAATCGTCTCGAACTCGAGCGAGTTCGCTATTCTTTTCAGTCAACTGTCCGATTGCTTGTTGCTGTCGCGCTGCATTTTCTTCGGTACGAATTCGACTTTCTTCTGAAACTTCCAATGCTGTTTCTAATCGAATTACATTATTTCTTGCTCGCTCATAGTTTGTCTCTAATTGAGCGATGATCTTATCCTTTTCCATAACCACGTAATTGTGATACATATATCCGCCCATTGCTAATGCGATCATTAGCGGGAGCGCTTTTAACATTCCCATCATTTCACCTTTTTAATTTTGTAATTAAACTCTTCCTTTGTTCGTATTTCGTATTTATGTCCGCTAGTCAGCACACCTTTTATATGCCGAGAAGATAATTTATCGATGCGCTTGAAATTGAATTTCTCATAGGATACAGTAGTATCATAGTATTCTGATTCTTTACTAAACCAGATAATGATTTCATATTCGGATTTGAATAGATCTAAGAATAAATTCCAGAGTTTAACAATCAAGTGTGAATAATAGGATGCAATCTTCGATAAAGTTTTCCCAATTTTCTTCAATTTCTTCTCGCTCCTTATATGATCTATACAACGCTTCTTTTTGACTATCTGGCGCTTTATGGTATGCATCCCACTCCGTCGGAGTCATGAACTTCTTCTTAGGATAACTAGCAACAAGTCCGATAGTATAATAAATTTGACCTGTTACAATATCTTCTTGGGATTCAAGTGTAGGTGAAACAGCAACACAACCGCTCATCATAATAAAAATTAATGATGATAGGATATATTTCATTTTGACACGCGCTTTCTCTTACCTGCTACTTCAATAAACCCACGTGTAAGAATTTTATATTTCTTTTTCTTTGGACCCATGTCCTTCGTGTCTTGAGGTATTCCAGCGTCTGCTGCTGTCATAGCATCTTCGGCGTGTTGTTTGAATTTTTTCATTTGTATATCTCCCCGACTGTTATATAAATCGGTTGATTGGTATTAATATGCGTCGCTTCATATATATCCAAACCGAACATTTGACCGACTGGATATGCTTCGCCCTTTACTCTAATTTTGTCTTTTGGTCGACCGACTTCTTGGCAATTGAAAGATTCGAGTTTACCCTCGCGAAGTCGATAAACTCCAGGTGACAGTTGCTTATCTTCCAAGACATACCATTCTGATTTCTCGGCGAGAAAATCTAAGGATTCTAATCCTGACTTTTCGACGATTCTTTGAACCGCAGCATCTGATAGTTCATATTTTTCTTTCAAAAGAAATAGTGCTGCAGCATATGATGCTAGACGTGATTGACCTCCTGGAATCTTCTCCAAGAGTTTCTTGATATTATACGCGAGGCGATGAAACGTGGTGTATGCTGATTTTTCTTCGGCGCTGGAGAGTTTTTTGCTCTTTATTCTTGATCCGTTCTCATCGATAATTCCGAGTTTAAATGCGTCGGTTTCTTTGAAAGGTGTTACCAATAATTTTACGAATCTAAAAGAGTAATAAAGGTCTCCTGCCCTTGATGCTAATGACATTACAGTTTCCTCAATCCTTCCACAATCAGTGGGTCCATTGGTGTTCCCATGTATTTAGTATTATCGATCACTTTCAAATAAATTAAGAACGGTTTAATGATATTCCAGTCTTCTTTATTTATCTTATATTCCAGCATCTTGATTGCTGCCGAAACGCCAAAGACATTAATGACGATAACAATATGATTTAATAATAGATTTACTGCCGGAGAATCCGACTCTTTGTAACGAGTGATGAGTCTTTTGATGTACTTGAATCGATTTAAATCGTCGTAGAATTCATCTTCGTCAACACAGATCGGATTATAGTAGTTGCGAATTGCAAACAGTTCAAAGTTCTTTTCACTAAGCGATTCAAATAGTTTCATGTTACAGCATTATCCCGTTATTATTATCAGATACACAGATATCTATTAGTATTCTCGGAATAAATTCTGAACTATTTTCCTTTAACGTATGCTTGTGATCCGAAGAAAGCAGCAACGATACCAGCAACAGCGACAAAGTAAGTTGGCGCCATATCACCGAGTATCTTAGATGCGGTGTCGAGACCAGTGTAGTCTGCAGCAACAACCGCGAAAGGATAAAGCAAGAGACCACCCAACGCAAACCATGTCATGTTTCGTTGCGCATCGCGCATCGCATCTGCATCTTCGAGTTCCTTACGGCGAAACTCGAGATACAGCGTTTCCTCTGCTTTAGAAACCTTTCCATCCCCGTTACTATCTGCGGGATGGAAAGTCGTTGGTTTGGTTTCTTCAGTCATGACTAGAGTAGACCCTTTGCTTTTGCTCTATCGTGAAAGTCGAACTTATGCGTCTTACCGTCGTTATCATCTTTAACGTGGTATCCAGTAGCATGAATCTTAGTGATTGTTCCCTGCTTCTTATCGCCATTCGACGGGTGGAAATAGTCTACCTGACGTCCAACATTGATAGACTTCTTAGTCTCAGCACCCATGCCTTTCGTCGCAAGAGTTCGATAGTTTTCTTTTACAGGATTAACAATCTTTAGATCGCCTTTACGGGGTTCGCCGCCGCGTGTAGGTGCTTGCTTAGTAACCTTGCCTGCTTTAACTGCGTCTTTATGACCTTCTTCTTCAGGAGTAATTTCTGCTTCTTTAGGACTACCGACACTGTTGTCTGCCGCCATCTTCTTAGCGCCAGCACCTTTATACTTGTCTAGCATTGTCTCAGGTTTTGTAGCACCTTTATAGTGCTTTGCTCGGTCAGCAGATTCTTGTACGAATGTCAATTCTTCGGCAGGAATGTTAAACTCTACACCGTGCTCGAAGTAAACGTTCAGACCATTTTCAGTTGTTTCGATTACTTCACCGAAACCCCACTGCTCAGATACAACTTCTTCTTTCATACCTCTTTGAAGTTTCTGCATCTTATTTGGTTTTTGTCCACTCATTGTGTCATAAGGTGTAGGTTTTAAACCGCGTTTACCTGCTTTCTTAACCGCCTTGTCTTTGTCAACGAAATTAGAAGTATAGTTTGGCATACTTTTTCGCTGGCCAGGATCATTCTTTTTCATTTGCGCATCTTTTTGATCGCGTTTCTTATTAAGATAAGCATTAGTCTTACCTTTGTCATCCAGAGTCGCTCGTACATGTGCCCCGAACTTTTTATCGAAGTTTGCTTGAGACTGTTTTGCCGGTCCATCTCTTTCGAGTTTCTCATCAATCTGATCGACATCTTCTTGTTTTACTTTCTTAGAATCCTTATCGCCCCACTTGACGTCGCCTTTCATATGAGCATCACGTGCTTTCTTTTTAGCGGATTCTTCTGGAGAAAGTCCGTTGACATTAACTTCATCGACCTGCTCGACTTCTTCTTTAATATACAGTTGTTGTTTAGAATCCCATGTATATTTTGATTTGTCGAACCCTTTTAGTTTTTTAGCTCTTTGATATTCAACGCCGGAAAGTTTATTGACTTTAAGCAATTTATTTTCGACCTGCTCGACTTCTTCTTTCTTCATCTTCTTGCTGTAGTCGCCGCAACCTTCTTCCTTAGAGTCACCGCCCTTATAATCTGGGTGACTAGGGCACTCAGGATCATGATTTTCCATAGATCCTTCGCACTTAGGACAAGGTGTCATTTTTTCTGAAGATTCGGATTTCTTCTTTCGAAGCATCTCAAAATCTTTAGAATCAATGTCTCCATCATCGTCTTTGTCAAGATGTTTTTTCTGTGCAGGTGACAGTTTCTTCGCTTCTTTCTCACGCATCTCAAGCAAACGCTCTTCGATCATCTTAATGTATTCGTTGCTCATTGTATTCTCCAATTAAAGTAATTGCGAAATTTGGGAACCAGCGCCAGCGAAAAATACGCCGAACACCAACCAACCAACTTTCTGCATTGTCGCAACCTTTTCTACAAGAGAAGTAACATGAGTGTCAATACTATCAATCTTTTTCGATAAGTTATTGACCCTTTGATGCTGCTCTTCTCTCCTTATTTCTAAATCTGAAATCTTTTCTTCTACTCTTGCAATCTGTACAATCACGTCAGCAAGTTTATCTATCTTTTGCTCAATACGCTCGAGGCGCTCCGAACTTCTTTCTTCTAACCGCGCAATCTGCTCATCGTAGTTCGATGTAGACATTATGTCCTCCAATTGATCCATTAATTTTTTGTCAAGTAACGCTTGATCCTGACGAAATCATTGTCAAGTGAAGTAGAAAGGTCTACTTACTGTATTGCTCAAACACTGTTTTTTATTTATACGCTTTTATATCTTAGCTGTCGACCTTTGCTCCGGATCTCCATTGATAACAAGACCAGTATCGTGCTTTCCATTTTGGTCCTGGATCGGAACAGTTATGCCGAGCGCGGAACGACTTGCGTCGCGCTGGATCGTCCCGTTTAATTTCCATATTCGGATCGCCGAATGAAACCTTAACGACATTGCCCTTCTCGTTCTTAACAAAGACATAGAACTTCTTTGTACCACCGCGAACAGGGTTGTTCAGAGTAACCTTCTTTCCCTGATACTCTGCTTCAGTTAATTCTAATTCTTCGTTGCACGCTTCACAGCACGCATCGACGCTTTCT
>Ga0222717_10000454_pt1 | contig 35485 bp, 68 predicted proteins | sample C33_18DmetaG_FD_165053 | JGI IMG/M metagenome (GOLD analysis project Ga0222717, IMG submission 165053) | Estuarine water microbial communities from San Francisco Bay, California, United States - C33_18D | ecosystem: Environmental > Aquatic > Marine > Unclassified | place: USA: California... | reverse complement strand
TACTGCTATATTACCATTTACTGTTGCAGTTGAAGATGCAAGTTGTAAAACTGCTGTACTGGATTTAACATAAAAACTTAAAGGATTACTTCCACCACTATTAAAGAAAATTTTAGCATATTGTCCACCTTGGTCTTGATTATCTCTAAACCATATTCCAGCTAAACTTTCATCATCATTGTCTAAATATAAATACTTTGTACCTCCAGTTATTCTAACACTATCACTAAATGTTTTAGTGCCACTAAATGTTTGTGTTCCAGATAAGTGTGCAGTATCTGCGTCTAAGTATGCACTTGCAATAACACTTCCGTTCCAAGTACCAGTATTAATAGTTCCAACAGAAGTTATATTTGTTGAATTACCAGCGTGGAATACTCTATATTTATTGCCATTACCATTACTCCAACCACCCCAAGATAAATCATTGGTTGAGCCGTCTAATCCAAAATATCCAGCATAATCTCCAGCAACATGGAATGTCATAAATGCGTCTGCTCCAGATGTATCTTGCCATACTTGTAGTCCAGATTGATTTCCAGAACTTGTTTCTATAGCATCATTACAAGTAAATGTAGTTTTATTCGCAGCAGTATTAGGTGTTCCAGATTCAACTCCAGCTCTTGTAAATCCAGATGCTTGTATTCCATCTACTGTGTCAGCGTCAAAGCCATTTCCACTACCTTCATCTGCAGTAGTTATAAATCTTAACCAACTTCTTGTACCACTACCATTTGTTTTTCTTCCATAAAAGTTTTGGTCATAAAAACTACCAGCAATTTGCATACTATAATAATTACTATCATTACTGTGAGTTGTAGCTATCATATGCTGATAAGTATTGTTAGTAATAGGCCAACCCTCTCCAGTTGTACCAGAAGCAGTTTGATAAAATCCAGATTCTGCTCTATTTGTTATATCATCTTGTGTTACAGAATCAGCTGCAAAAGATGCTGGCATACGAGCTGAAGAAAATGTTCCACTTGTTATTTTACTTGCTGGTAAATCAGCTACATAAGCATTAGCAATAGCTGTGCCTTGCCAAGTACCAGCAGTTACTGTTCCAAATGTCATATCAGCATAACCATTTCCGTCAGTTAAAAAGCTAAATGAGTTAGAACTATTTTGTATTCTATCGTACCCAGCGTGATTACCAATAGTAAATCCACCAGTACCAGTTGCAGTAATTCTATTGTTAACTTCTAATGTTCCATTAATAGCTGTGCCATATCCAAGATTAATACCAGTTACTGCGTCGTTTGTTCCGTTAGTTTGAAATACTAGTGGATAAGTTCCAGTATTGTTTAATCTAAAACTCATATTACCACCGTCTGCAATCATCCACCAATTAGGAGTATTTGTTACATCAGACTCTTGTAATCTATATCTTGGAGCTGCAGAAGTTAATTGCATATCTGTATTTAATCTTGCATTGTTTACTGTTCCAGAAGATAAATTAGAAGCATTTAAGTTGCTTGATGATGTTAAATAACTACCACTTGCTTGTTTGCCGTTTAATTGTGTTTGTATGTTTGATGTTACTCCGTCTACATAATTTAATTCTGCTTTAGTTGCAGTAATACCTAAGTTAGTGATCGCATTAGCTTGTTGTGTGCCAGTTAATCCTTGTGAAGCTGTATCTACTCTTAGTCTATTTCCTAATGAAGTAGATGTTGTTGTTGCGAAGTTAGCATCATCTCCTAAAGCTGCTGCTAATTCGTCTAATGTATTTAAAGCTGCTGGTGCTGAATTAACAATACCAGCTACTTCTGCGTCTACATACGCTTTAATACTTTGTTGTGATGCTACGGCAGTTGCACTATTTGATGACATATCATCTTGGTCTAATATATCTCCAGTTGCTATAACATTTCCATTATTACTATCATACTTTGTAGTTCCACCAGCTACTAAATAAATTCTATTTGCATCATATTGAATATAAGTATCTGTATCCCCCATATGTCTTAACATCTTAGGCATTTCAATATAATCGTGTGCTATGTTAAAAGATGTTGTTAAACCTTGAGCAGAGCCAGAAGTTACATCAGAAGCAGAAGTTTCAAATGACATCAATGCTTCACTAGATGTAGCATCTGTATTTACTTCAATTCTTGCAGATTGTCCATTTTGTTCTGGTGTTCCAGCTTCGTGATTAAAAGTAACATTTGCATTACCATATCCGTCATTATGAGTTAAAGCTACTCCACCAGTACCATATCCAGCAGTAATATAACTTGTAGCTCTTATTCTGCCGTCGCCACTTGGAGGATTTGTATTTACACCTAAACTACCAGAAGTTATTTTAATATCTCCAGTATTAGTTAATTGTGTTCCAGAAAAAGTAAGACTACTTTCAGAAGTTATACCACCAGAACCATCGTCAGTAAGTATTTGATTGTTAGAACCAGATGTAGTTGCACCAGAGGGACCTGTTGGCCCTGTTGGCCCTGTAACACCTAATTCTCCTTTTTGCCCTTTTGCTCCTGCTGATCCTGCTGATCCAGTAGGTCCAGTAGGTCCTGTACTTCCTCCGGGACCAGTTGGTCCCGTAGCGCCTGTAGCACCTTTTTGTCCTTTCGAGCCAGTAGGTCCCGCAGCTCCTGCATCGCCTTGGGTCCCTGTAGGACCTGTAGGGCCGGTTGGGCCTTGAGAACCCGTAGGGCCAGTCGCCCCAGTCGCCCCTTTTTCACCTTGAGAGCCCGCTGAGCCAGTCGCCCCCGTAGCACCTTTTTGCCCTTTCGCACCTGCTGCTCCTGACGGTCCAGTTGGACCCGTTTGATTAAAGAAGGTGATTGAGCCTCCATCATCTTTATAGTATAATTTACCATCAGCGTAATTTAACGCTAATTCTCCTACCTCTAAATCAGAGGGTGCAGATGAGGCCGTACCCGAGTTTTTAATCTTTAATATATTTGCCATAAAATTTTTTAAGGCCCCTAAATAATAGAGGCCTTACGTTTAGTATGTTCCGCCGTCAATAGTTGCTCCATCAACGCTTGCACATTTAATACCTGCTAGGGCATAGCCCGAAGCTGATACATTAACTGTTGCTGCCGGTTCTGTAGCAGAGCCTTTAAAAAATGTCCAAGTATCTGAATTGGATGCATCATTAAAGAAACCTTTGTACTTTGTAGAGCCGTCAACGTATTTACCGTATAATCCAATGTCTGAAGTATTAGCAGAATTATTACCTGCTAATGATACATTAACATCATTAATAGTAACAGTAGTTGAAGATACTGTAGTCGTTGTACCATTTACAGTCAAGTTACCGCCAATAGTTACATTGTTTGGTAATCCAACCGTAATAGTACCGGAACTTTCAGCTACTTCAACTTCATTAGTAGTTCCTGCGAATGTTATAGTCCCACCAAGGGCTGTTGCTGTTGTATTTGAGCCATCTGATACTGTAATACTTGAATTTGCTAATTTAGCATTAGCAATACTTCCTGCCAATTGAGCATTGGTAATTGTACCGCTCAATGATGAGGTAGGGTAGTTTGTAGCATCAGATAAATCAAATGCAGGTGTTGAGTCTGATTGACCTAAATCTAAAGATATACCACCGAAACTAACTGAGTCGTTAGCAAGCATTCCATTTTCAACTGCCCCAGCGGCTATAGTTAGAGCACCGCCTGCCGCAACAGTAGCATCTCCACTAATATTACCAAATATAGCATCTTCAAAATTTGAAGCTGTCATACTTACTAAAGCGCCTGAAGCACTAGTATCAGATAAGATTACTAGATCATCTTGAGCAAAATCTGTAATAGAAGCTGCTAAAGAGTCACCGTCTAGTTTATCCATGTCAATTGCTGCATTAGATGCAATCGAAGCATTAACTACTGCATTAGAGGCTAATTCATCTGCCCCTACAGCATCATCTGCTAAGTGTTCATTATCAATAGAACCTGCTGCATAGTGTTGGCTATCAATTTTATCATTACCAATTGTTACTACGCCGTTTGCTGCAATAGTTACATCTCCTGAAATAGCAACGTTATCAAAAGAATTAGTTCCATCATATACAAGTATATGACCAGAAGCTAATCCACTGATATCCGTATCACCCATTTCTGCTAGTGTATCTTTACCTTGGACTTGGGAATCTACATACGCTTTAATTGATTGCTGTGTTGCTAGCTTTACTGCACTATCTGAAGCCATATTGTCTTCATCAAGGATTGGTGCACCTACCCAATTAGCGGTAGTAGCATCTGTTGCAATAAAAAACCTAGCATCATCTGTCTTAAACAGAGGTTCACCCGCAGCCATGTTTGAAGATGGAACGGTAGTACCACGCTTAATCTGAATCGTATTAGCCATGTTTTCTCCTTAAGTTATTTTTTCTTTTTACCTGAACTCTTAGGTTCAGCCTTTTGGACGCTTTCTGCTATTAGAATATCTAATAGTTCGATGGCGCCTTCAAGCTTTGTTTTACGAATGGTAAGTTGAACGTGTTCTTGAGTTGCTTGTTCTAAAGCCTCTTTTAAATTATTCAATTTACCCTCTAAATCTTTTTCAGTCATTAATATGTCCCCCCGTCAACTGTAAAAGTAGATTGAGAATCTAATACCTCAACCCACGCTGAATTTTTCCTAATATAATATTTATCATCATTAGTATCATACCATACATCGCCCTCAGTTACTCCCGTAGTAGGAGCAACATCTTGAGCAATAGCATCTTTTGCTAATTCATCTATAGCATCACCCACGGTTGTAGCAGATATATCAGTTCCAGAATTATCATAGGGAATACCATCAGCCCCTGTAGAAGCCGCAATAGGGGCACCAGAGATCGTAACCGATACTTGCCCAATAGGCTGTACTATAATAGTTACTTCATCTGGCATTAGTCAAAATCCGTACTTGTTGCGGGATCTAAGACATTACATTTGCCTTTAAGATATCTATGAACCTTACCCGTAGCATCTTGTGCAATAAGATCCCAAATTAATGAAGAACTCTCGGGAACTTGAGCAGTAACATTTGCCGCCATAGACATGGTAATGATTCCTTCACTTAAAGCAGTATTCGTAAATGAAAAAGAACCACGAGTTACGTCATTAGTAGCTTCTACAATACTAGCTTGAAAGCTATACCCCGAAAGGTTAAGTGCAGTTCCTGTTGCGTCCTTGATGGTCATTTGTAATTCAAATGTAACACCCTGTTCAATTGTGATGTTATAGGTTGCGGCCATATAATCAAATTCCTATGTGTTATAATTTTGTATATACATGATACATATACCTATCTAAAATATAAGGATAATACAAGGACTAGCACAATGGAAAACTAGGCTATTGAGATATTCCCTCATATAGGTTCCCACGCTGGGCAGAGAGGGCTATCCAAACCCAAAAACTCCAGAGAATTTTTTTCAACTAGCAGCTCCTGAACGTCGATTGGTTTGATATTTACCTGTAATGGGCAGAGAGATCTTACAGAGAGACAAATATGCTGTTTTTAGACAGTTTTATGACTATATAATACAATTTTATAATATATTTAACCTGTATTCTGATATATAGTAGAATAATTTTTTAAGTGATATATTTATAATGTTTTTATATAATTGTGAAACAATTAACTAACATTTTCTAATATATTAAAAACTCAATTTTTTCCAATGGTGTATATTGTCTTATTTCCCCCTACAATTTTTCAAAAAAAATTTGTGGGTAATACTTACCCTTAAAACAAAAAAGCCTCTTGATTAAGAGGCTTTTTTGTTTGATTTAAAGGTATATTAACTAGTCAACCCTAAGCTATTTTCTAGCTGTGTTAACTCCTTTTCATCTTTCACTAAGTAATATCTGATATTATCAGTTTTATTAAGCAAACAAGCATAGTTATTATTATTATGCTCTACATTAATATTAATAACATCATACCTGTCAGTAGTTCCTAAATTCAATTTTTTTCTGAAATTAGTTCTTACTGCTTTAGCGTCTATTCCTAGAGCTTTTGAAAGCTCACTAGGGGAAACGCCTTTTAACCTGTCATTATCTGATAAAGTTAAAATATGACTTAGTATTACTGAAATAGTACCTGAATTTCCTTGTCTATTTCTTAGCCTTAGATTTTCAACCGATTTCTTTGACATTGAAAACCCTTTTTTTGTTTCTTGTTTCATTTTTTTTTTCCTTTGTTTTTTTGTCCTTCCTTGTTGAGGACATAATAAATTATTTTAAAAAATCATCAAATTCAACAAAAATCTTACAAAAAAATAAAAAAAATTTTACAACAAAAATAACAAAAACTGACGCGTGTACTACGGCCCCGCTGGGCTCACTCGGATATTTCGGATATTGCAAGTCCAATGGCGCCCGTGGATCTCTGGTAAATATTAGGTAAAATGTGTTACAGGTTAATGGCTCTGTAAGTTTTGTCTGATCGTGTATTAATAGTTATAAGCGTTCCCTGGATCTGTTAGTATTATAAGAACAAATAGTAGCCAGATGATAAATAGAATTAATGGTATTCCTATGATGTAAGATAATATGGTAATATAATTTTTCATGTGTTGCCTTTTATTTATTTAATTAATATAACAATTTAAATTAACAGCCTTTATTCACAATGTAACCGTTTACAGTAAACCTATTAATAAACAAATAATTATCAATATTAATGTTTCAGCCATGTTATTTAGCTCCTTCGTATACAGTTAAGGTAACAGATGCAATTAATCCAATAATTGAACAGAATAGGAAAGCCGTGAAGCCCTGCCCGCCCATATATATAACGTATGAGAAAAAGGGGATACCCAGAGCAAATATGAAATTACAAATATAGAGTCCGTAGATGATCATGTTGTTTGTCCTTTGTTTATTTTATTTTATTTAACAAAACAATTTATAAACCAGGAATCACAAAGTAACCGTTTGCTAAACCTAGTCTACACATGAACCTGTATGGTTGTTTTGTTTGACAACCCCCAGTGGGTCCGCTAGGCTCGCTAATCTCTGCGGATCCTCAACCATTATTAAATAAATTTGCGAAGCTCGCGGCGCGCCGGCTAGTTGGGATAGTAGGCTGAGATTAGGTTAAATTTACAAAAAAATTTACAAAAAGTCAAGGAAAAAGTTTATGAAAAATTTATGTTGTTTTTGTGTTGACAAATAGAAGTTTGGTTTGTAATTTAATTTGTTATATTAATTAAATAAGGAGTCAAAATGGCTACAAATAAAAAACAATCTTGGGAACAAAAGGCCCAAGCAGAAATGGAATCTAAATCAAAAGGTAAATCAGTTGATACATTAATACAATGTATTGAGGAAAATGGGGGGCAATTGAATGTTACTCAATTAATGGACCTCCTAGATCTTGATTGCCCAAAAAAGGTTAGGGTACCATTTCAAAAATCAGGCCTTAAAGGCGAAACTCTTGCTAAGGAAATAAATGGCAAAAGGGTTAAACTGAATAAGGGTACTACTCCCCAAACCTACATTGTAGAATAAGGGAATAAAGAAAAAGGGGGTTGATTTGTTTCAACCCCTTTTCTGTGTCAAAGGAAACACGATAAAATTTTGAAGGTAAAGTATTCTTTGCGAAGCCTATGGGGGCTGCGTGATATTCCCGCCCCCTTAGGTGTTTTAATATTTAAGTGCTATTAAGTACACATGCCGTCTAATGCTTTTGTAGTCATACGGCATTTCTCAACAAGGAACCAACAAGCAACCCCTGCTTGAACAGAGTCCATGTCTTTCATGAATCTTGGAGTCTTGAGTGTCCCTTTACTTTGATACCTACTAAGCCAGTATGCTACGACCCATAGGTCCCAGGCCTGGTTACAAGCCCATATAGCAATATCATCTAATGAGCTATCTAAATATTTATCCTCCTTGAGTAGCTCAGTATCATTAGCTTTGACGAGATCTTGGTACCAATTGGCTAATAATGCTTTTGTGGGCTTTGTATTAAAATAAGAGTATGAGACCTCTAACATATCTGGTCCTATCTTATTTAATAGCTTGTGAGTATCTTCGATTGCGAGATATTGACAGCTACCATACCACTCGGATGTTTCAATTCGCTCTATATCTACTCCGAGATGCGTGTTTATTAACCTACCAATATCATTTCCTAATACGGCTTTTTGTGCTTTTTCAGTCATTGTGCGCCTTTCCTTTGTTTAATATACAAACAATATACAAACCAGGAATCACTAAGTAACCGTTTTGTATTGTCTCTGTAAGCTTTGTCTGACCTGGGAGCCCAGCGGGGGCCTGAGAGCCCCTGCTGACCTTGTATAATATTAATCAATTGAGTGAACCCATGCTGCCTTTCCTACCTGATTTGTTGTGAATATATAGGTCTTGGGATCTCCTGGGAATCCCACCTTAGAACTTATGTAGCCTTCAATCTCATCAATAGCCCAGCCGATATTAAAAGCCTGGAAACCGTTGTTTTGAATTTGTTGTTGATGCACTTGTTCTAATTCACAAGTACATCCCGTATTAATATCCGGACAACAGTAATCTGGTTCCGTATCCTGTGCAATCCAATCCCCGTTCATATTATCCCTCCTTCCTTTCCATCATTTTATCCCATTTTGATTTGGGAGGATCCTGCTTCCATTGACCTAGTAGCCCCATATTGTGTAATTCAAAGAATGATCTGGAAGCCATATTGTTTTGGAACCATATAGGAGTTGGTATCACAAAATCCATATTTGCAAATTTAACCTTTATAACATCCCCTGTAGGATTGTTATCTGTGATGTATTTTTTGAATTGATGGCGTTCAATATTTGAAGACCATGCAACCCCATTGTTATTGATTTTAATAGTGTTTCTAGCCATTTGTTTCCCTTTGTTGTTGTATCAATTAATTTTGATTATAATCAAAATTATAATCGATTTTGCACAAAGTAACCGTTTGCCCCAAACATAATGTCCTGTGAGACCGCGAACCCAATGGCGCGGGTGTCCACGTGGTTCCCCCAACTGGGCTCGCAAGGCGCTCCGGCCTACAACGCGCGGGATTCCTGCCCCACAAACAAATTAAGCGGACGCGTGAAGCCGGATCTTGCGGGATCCTTAAGAAAATCTGCGCGGCGGGATATCTGCTCGGTATCACTGGGCTGACGCGCGTGGCCTTTTCCAATCTCGCAATCACGCGTCGCTCGCGCATATATGTTTTAAGAGTTTGAGGAGTAGGATCTGGTTTAGTGAGTAGTCTGAGCAGGAGAGTATAATATACGGGGATTCCCGTATGTATATATATAAAGAAAGTCTATGAGTGTCTTAATCTATAAAAGGCTTTGGGTCTATTCTATTGCCTTCTTCATCATAGGTAACAGTTCGGGCTTTCCATTGTGATTCCCCTTGCGATTCTCTGATTGCTTTATCGTGTGCAACCCTTTCTCTCATTTCTTCAACTGATTCTCTATGTATGATTCTTCCACCCTCTTTGATTTGCCATTCGTATATTCCTGATTTCTTATTGAATACTGCCTGGCCGAATCTTAATTTCTTTTTGGTTCTTGTGATGATAGCTTTTTTGTTCATTTTATACTTTCAATTTAAGGGGTTTATATGTGTAATGCAATAAGAGAGGGCAATGAGAGTGTTATATCAATCAACAAAGGAATGTAGAAAGGATTCCCACTGCCCCCTATATTATTTAGCCCTCAATCATATAGATTGCTGAGCGGCCATCTCTTGTTTGTGATGCCCCACCCACAGCTTTTCTTGCAAGAACCCTGACCTTTTTAAGTGCCTTAGCCCTTGTGTCTTTATCTTGGTTATCATCAACAAGATTTAAGTGCTCTGCAATATTTAGAGCTGATGTACCTGTAGATCCTTGAGCTTTAATGAACTCGGTAACCATTGTCTGAGTTGATTTTTTAGGCCCCTCAGATGCCTTTGTTTTTGTATTAGCCATATAGCTGATACCTCCGTTTTTGTTTGATTAACTATATTTCATTATTCCTTACAAATTGATAACCTTTAAATCATTATTTCCTATCAATTTGTTATAAAATAAATTACAAACCTTTGAGCATAATGTAACCGTTATCATCATACCTTATTTACAACAAGTGATTAAGGCGATTATGGTTGAATTACCATGTGTAACGTGTTCAAGCGTACAAGCATGATCTCCCATTTGAAAACAATCTGCCTCCATTACCTCTTCAATTATTTCGGTAACCTCTGCTATCCGATCCTTGTAATTATCTGTGTTCTCAACCCACGGTTTAAAATCGAACATGAGCACAATATATTCCTCGTTCCCGTCATCATATACGGTCTTACTGGTTAAGACGAACCTGTCATCTTGTAAGCGTTCATCGAAATCTTTCGTAAAATCACCTTTAATATTCATTTGTTCCTCCATCATTTGCATACCCTAATTTCCTTAATATCTCCAATTGTAAATACAAATTTGTCCGCCCCACTTGGATGCTCTGTTGAACAGGTGGGCAGCCATACCTCAAATTGCTTAGGATCCTCAGGATAGCCCCTTGATTCCACATCGCTTATATCAAATTGAAAGTATCCAGGAGCCGATTCAATCGTGGTGCCGTCCCTTAAATCAATTTCAATATATGGGTCCCAGTCGTTTGTATGTTCAAAATCCCCTAATGCCATACAAACATTCAAATCCCAATGTAGCTTTACAAAGATTGCAATAGCGTGTATATCTTCAGCGCCTTCAAAATTGATAGGCTGTTTGACGATTTCATCCATCAATCTTGTTGAAACCTGGTAATTCCATTTATTCACATAACTCATTATATAACCCCTTTGCTATTATTTAATATTATAAAATAATTTACAAACCAAGAATCATAATGTAACCGTTGTCCTCAATTATTTTTTATCCCGTCTACCCCTGGTGGGCTCACAAGCTTCAAGGACTGCCCCCTAATTATTTCCCCTGATCTTCGTATCTCTTATCCTCTATAGTATACTGAACCAACTTGTGATTCCCTTTACTATCAATACTAAATATATATTCAATCCTATAATAAGCCTTTTCATCCCTTGACTTTATTAATTCCAATACATCATCAAGGCTATCAAAATTCTCAAATATACTCCAGCCCCCGTGGAAGCCATGCTTATCACTGTCTGCTATATCCCAATTATCACCTAATCTTAATCTATCACTTATAATTAACCATTTCTTATTTTCTTCCATTTGTTGTGCCTCCATTCCAGCATTCTATTAATCTATTTGTTATCCATTTATTCGGGGATTCATATTTATCAAAATCATCTTCATATTCCGAAACATAATCTTCATCCAATAAATCAATTAATATATCACTTACATCATTCTTGCCATATCTATGCAACTCTACAATATTGCCTGCCGTATCTATCTTGATGTGCAGATGATTCTGATCTTCATCAATAAACCACATGCCTTCTTGATTTATTTTCATTGTTAATCCTGAATCTTCACAATAAACTAATGATACTGCTTCTTGTAGACTAAACTTCTTAGTTGGTCTATAATAGGTACTCATGCTTTGTCCTCCATTTTGAACCCCATTTTTTGTTTATATAATAATTTACAAACCGGGAATCACAAAGTAACCGTTATCCCTTTTTCATAAATCTTGCAATTTGTTTTGCCCTTTCAGGGATTACCTTATCCCAATTACAAATATCACAACAATCCCCCTCTTTTATAGGGTCTGCATTGTTGGGCATCATAAACCCCTTAAAAAATTCTTTACTACAGATTACACAATTCCAATAATTGTCCTTGTCATCTGGGCTTAAATCCTTATTAATAATCTGGGTAATCATTGTTTTTCCCATACTCATATCTACATCTCCAAGCTTTCAATATATTCATCTATCTCTTTAGGTGTCATTCTACCGTCTTCCTCAAGAGCTTCTCTTAATTCATCATTAGTCATTGGTGGGTACTCAATACCGTCATATTCCATATTAATTACCTGTTGCCCCTTTCAAACCTTTGACAATCCCATAATTGCGACGGTCGAAGGCTTTGTTGATTTTGGCTGCTGATTCTTGATTGTGTACAATAATGACATCGCCGCCTGTTTTGTGGCCCCAATTAGGAACAACGCCATATTTGGCAGTGCTTGCACAATTAACGCATTGCTTCAAACCCATTTCAACCCTTTCGGGATGATTGGGCTTATTGCATGAAACACAATTTATTTTTTTGTCCATGATACCTCCCTATCCTGGTTTTTTATTTATATAATAAATTACAAACCAATAAACTATTTGTAACCGTTATCAGGTTATTCTATAAAATCTCTATCATAGAAGCTAAAGTATCTACCTGTGGGTTTTGCTAAGTCTTTGTTAGAATAAATAAAGTCAAAGCCTTCAGAGGGTATACTGCATTGATAATCTTCATCATCCCCTCCTTCATACCATAGCCCATAAGTAGAGCAGATAGTGTCTACCATTTCCTGTAAAGCGGGTGTAAATTCAAGATATCTACCGCCATTAAACCTATTATTTTGTTTGTTTTCAGCTAGGAATCTAATTCCACCCATTCCAACATACATAGCTTCACATTCTTCAAACATACTGGCGAAGTAATAATCAAGTATTTTATGAACAATGACTTTATCTTCACATTCTTCTAAGTTTAAATTCTCAGCCCATCGCTTAGCCTCTTTGATTAACTCAGGTGATTCTAAGTCATATATCATTGTAGGATATTTACCTTTTAAATCCATAATACCTCCATATCATTGTTTTTATTATTTATAATTAAATATACAAACCAGGAATCAGATTGTAACCGTTATCTAAATTGTCGGTATTTGTTCAAAGCCATCCCTGAAAGCATTGCTTTGTTTCAACCATTCATTAGTATCATAATTACCAATCCCGTGAAGAAATCTATCCTTGTTAATCTCAAATTGATTTAAAAAGTAAAACAAAGGATAAAGATAACCTGCCTGGTAATCACCATCATCGTTATCATAAAGGTTCATATTTGCCCTCATCAGATCATTACACAAGTAAAGCCTATCGGGTGTAAATTCAATCTTGGAAATATCATCAGTCAAGTGATTACGCCCTGTTTCATAGTTAACCAATAAAGGTTTGTTCTTGGTATCAAAGAACCTAATACCTAATAAATAATTCAACTCCCTTTCGGTGTGCTTATTTATTTCCCCAATGCCATAGAAATCCCAAGGTGTTGGAAACTGTTTATCATATTGATAGTGATCTTCAGCTTCATCTCTAAATTCATCGAGCATCAAAATATTAACCCATAATTCTTGAGTATCTATGTCGTTCATATCTACAATAACTGTATTGTCCATATTCACAACCTCCTATTTTTTGTTTATATTAATTTAATTTACAAACCAAGAATCAGATTGTAACCGTTGTCATTTTTCTTGATTTAATTTGACTTGTCTTTTAACCATTATCTTCGTCATGGTACGGATTACTGCATTCAAGGCTAGCAATATATCCCAGATATCATACATGTTTTCAAAAGGTAAGTGTTGAAATATCCTTTTGTACACAGTTGCTTGGGGCCCATTTTCTGGTAGCCCTTGTTTGATTACCTCTAAGTCTTCATGTTCTAATAATTCTAACATATTCCCTCCTAATCCAATAGCGTCATATAATTAGCTGCGTGATACTCCCTGAACCAATCAAGTCCAGCCCTAACTACCTTCTGTGCTCCGGGATTTGTCATATATGATTTCCCCGCAAACATCTGAACCCCCATAATCATTGAATAGACTGCCTCCTCTAACGGTGTAACCTCAGCAGATTGACCTGAGAAGTGATTAGTGACCTTTTGATTCTTACAACTAATTGACATCTGATTAATCTTATAAGGGAAACTCTTATATTCCTTTTCGGATGTTTGTATTTCATTACAACAACCGCATTTCCAACTTATCTTTTGCATAATACCTCCATATCATGGTTTTTTTATTTGTTAATTAAAATTACAAATCAATAAACTATTTGTAACCGTTTTCTAAAAAATCCCAAAGCTTACAAACTTTTTCCAACCAGCCAGCGAGCCCAATGGCAAAGCCTTAATCGCCAGAGTAATGCCGATATTGTTTTTGATAAGGACCCATAAGTTCTTCCCATTTATTTATCATTGATGATGCCCCATTTGCAAAAGCTTGAGCATACATTATAAATAACAGTTTATCTTTAATATCAGGATTTACAGGATTCTTTTTAATTGCTTCCTGTGCCTGGTCTATGGCTTCTTTAGTAATCATAGTGTTATATTCTCCTTAATAATTGCATACAGTAGAAAGCCTAATAGTAATACCCAAGAGGTTATAATAAATATCATTTATAATCCCCCGGACTTACCTCAACAGGAATACCCATAGCATAGAATACAGCATCGGGCTTATTGTCAAAATCTTCAACAAATACTTCATTGCCCGATACGGACCATGATATCCATGTATTCTTGTCTTGTTTATAATACCCGCCTGTATAATGATAATGGTCACAGACCTCATAACCTTTATTTGATAGGTTATCTAACTCATCCTTAGAATCTTCGCCACCTAATATATTAATCGGATTGATTACCATAAGCCTCCTCCTTTGTTGTGTTGTAATATTCGCAAGTATCCCTTTCAATAAAGGTATCGTATCGGTCCTTGAGTACTATCTCAATTTCAACACATTTTTCATCTGTTTTTGGGTTTGGCGTAAATTCTATTATCCACTCCCTGTAGTCTTTTTCTGCCTTAAGCTTCATGGTCTGGTCAACCATTTTTTGTTTGATAAGGCTATAGCCTTTGAGCTTGCACCAAGTATTTGCCTGGTCAAGTAACCATTGTTCATTAATTTCCATCAATACCTCCAATTGCATGGTTTTTTGTTTATATAATAATTTAAAAACTTATTTACTTTTTGTAACCGTTTGCTTGATAAACCTCGGTCCCGCATCTTTAATTCTATCAACCATATCTTTATACTTACGGTCCTTAAATATAAAGTTATTTTTATTTAAATATCTTTCGTGTTTAATACTCCAAGTTTTATCTTCTTTCATCTTTTGCCTTTCTTGTGGGCCGGAATATAAACGGTAAATGGAGGTCCACCGTGGAGTCCTTCCGGGTTATCCATTCCGACCACAACACTTTTTATATTTTTTATTACTATCACAAAAACATAAGTCATTTCTATTTATATTTCTATGTTCATAAGCCCACAAATAATAGTTTCTCCAGCCTCCAATTGTACGGACAAACTCTCCAAATGTTGAGAACTTATTCTTCGGGTACATTCTTGAAAGCTGTGTCTTCAAGCTTACCCCCTACGTCAATTACCAATTCAGTTAAATGCTTATCACATAATTTAACCGCAATAAACTTTGACCAAGGATTCATCTTGGCTATGTTAATTGTTCTTGTATCTTCAACAGGATGGTCACAACCAGCCCATTCACATATTGTAAGCTCTTGACTTACTTTGTGTTCACAACCACATTTGTTGCATTTAAAAGTTTTACCCATTTCTAATACCACTGTATATATAATACGTAACACTTTGAAATATCTTTGCTACTTTATTTAAATCCATAATTAATACTTACTCCTTCCGTTTACAATAAACTTGATTGCATAGTCCTGTAAAGATTTGTAATCCCAACTGGTATATACTGCTTTGCCATTTAAACTCTTGACATAAGGACCTTTTGGGTCAGCTCCAGCTTCAATACAATCAATGAACAATTCAAAAGCCCTAGCACTAGATAGATTACCTGTATCATAAGGGGCAATATTTGCCATCCTTAGCCCACCGTTATTTTTAACAATTACTTTACCCTTGACTAGTGTTTCAGTTATCTTGTCCATCGGGGAATACCAATAACTTGCTTTTACTCCAGTATTTTCATGGTCATAATTTATCTCTAGATTATAACCTTTGTACTGCCATCTTTTATCCTGAAAGCCCATTAGAATTCCTCCTCAACAAGATTGCTAACCAAGTCTGCAAAACTGTCTTTCTTGTTTTGAACAATATCTTTCCACTCTGCATCAGTTAAAGTACAACCTTTAATAGATTCATAGTTATCCTTAGTAATCCATTGAATAAGCATATCTTCTTGGCTGTGTACATCTTCAACCTGTTTTATTTGTTTATCTATGTCCATAATAATATCCTCCATTTATTTATTATTTAAACAAATTTACAAACCCGTAAACTATTTGTAACCGTTTACTAAATATCAAGGGAGCTATAATCGGGACAAAAGGAAGGCCAATGAAAGGACCTTTGTATAAAGCACCCGTGATTAACATTACTATTAATCGCTCCCTTGATTTATCTTTCTTCTTTTAAGCTGTTTTTTTTGCTTCCTAGCTTCTAATGCCCAATTTGTAGTATCGGGAACATAACCTTTAGTATGATCAGCTATTACACAACTAAAGCATGTATCCGGAAACAAAACCATTATGCCGTTACCTAAATCCTTTTGGCAAACAACACAAAGGTTATCATCTGGTTTAGTTTTATGCGTTTGCATAAGGGTCTAAATCCTTATTTGGTATCAATTGCCAACTATTTTGATTGGTCATTAATACTTGTTTGCACTTGGTTTTAATAATATTTAAAGCCTTGAGCTCTTGTTTATTTTCTAGTGCCTTATCTACCTCAGCTTGTACTTTGGTGTTTAATAATGCAAAATAAACAACAGCATGGCGGTGTCTATTTGCTTCAGCCCTAACACTCCACTCAAATAATCTTCTTGTATCAAGTTTGTCTTTAGGGTAAAAGCTTTCTATACCATGTGCATCAGCGATCCCTGCAAAATTCCAATCATCTCTATCGAGTATGTCACCAGTGGTGTGGGAACCTGCGCTGTTAAGCTTATATTTCTCCATATTCCATCCTCATTAATTAACATTAAAGTATTTCATGCATGTTCTAAGTAAGTGATCATAGTCACCCTTCTTAGCTTCATCAAGAAACTCATTGATTTTAGTATCTTCAATACCTGCCCTACGTGCAGCCTTTTGACAAAGACCTAATACCATAAAAGCATTACCGTCTTGCCCTATTAAATCAACATCAACATTGAACTTATTAGTTTCCATTACCTTATTCCTCCTCGTTGTTTAAAAAATCTTCTAATCGTAAACCTTCAACTATCTTCCATGCTGTCTTGGTTATCCCATTAGGCATAGTAATAGAATCATCCCCTTTATTATCATCCACAAATTCAATAGCCTGTTGTGCAGACTCAATAAAATCTGTATGTATAGGGGGGTAGAAATTACCCGTTAGATGCCATTTTAAAGCCTGATCTTTATTGGTACTTTCAATCATTGATTGTGTTGCTAGCCTACCCATTAGTTTTTATCTCCTAGATCAGCCATTTTTTGAAATTGCATACCCTGGGTTTGTAAATCATGTGTTTCAATAACTAAATCTTTCCCGGCAATTTCATCAAATCTAAGAAAATTGAAATCTTCAGGGGCTTTAAACCCTTGTTCTAACAACCTTTTTTCAGCATCTTGTTTATCTTTAGCAACCGTCAATAGTAATACATGATGTTGCTCTTCTTCATTCCATACCATTGTCATGAAATGTCTTTTAATTTCCGTAGTCATATCCACTTGTAAAGCCCTCCGTATTTATCTTGTTGGCGTTTTTATCAATTTGAAATTGTATCCATTGCTCAAGCTCCATCCAGTGCCAACCATTGGCGGCAGCAATATGGAATTCAATCTCTTTATCTTGTTTCCAAAAATCAATAGGTTTCATACCGTCATCATACAATAGACTTGAATTCTTCCATTCATATATTTGAAGATAAGCTCCATCAAAATGTTGGAATGTATACGAGCCAGAAACCTTGTAGCTATCACTTTCAGTTGGAAAACCAAAAGTCATAATCAAATCAATAGGTTTGAATTTAGCATAGCCAACAAGACTATTTGTACCTGTCTTTGTTACATCTTCGCCTGTAACGTGGCTGAATAAACTTGATGGATCTTCCCCGTCGGGGTAATTATCAAGTTCTTCAAGTGCTTCAATTAAATTTCCCATAGCCTTTATACTCCTGTTTTTTTATTATTAATTAAAATTACAAACCACAAAACTATTTGTAACCGTTTGCTAAATACCAGTTTCTGTAGGGTCTATATCAAAATCATTTAAAAACTCCTTGATTTTGGTTCTAACACCTGGTTCACTAGGTCTTTGATAAATATTAGTTAATAATTCTAATGATCTAGTAAACCAGCCATCCAGTTCACCATATTGATTTTTCAAAAATTTTATTTGCTCATCTTTACTAATTTTCTTTTCTTTGCTCATGGTAATTCCACCTTTATATTTTCCCAACCATTTGGGTATTTATCTAATACTTCTTTTGGGGTAATCTTCTTACCACCACCATCAAGATAATCTTCCCACCATCTTATTCCGCGTTTCAATCTCCACAAAGCAAATTTGGGAATATCTTCATCTTGTATAGTAAATATAAGATCATTTCTACCGCCCGTATTAGGTTCCCCTTTACTTGGTAACGTCTTATATTCACATTCATATTTAACAGTAAAACCTTGTTTTTCCATTTGTTCTTCAAACTGGTCTTTATTTTCTGGGCCAACAATACAACCTTCCCATAATACTAATTGGTCTTTCCTCATATTACTTCCTCCATATTATTATCCCCTAGCCGTGTTTACCATCTAGATTTATACACCGTTTCGACATACTAGGCCGTCACTAGGGGACAATAATGATTTGCGAAGACAATGGCGGGGCCATTAATGCTCAATATCCCGCCATGCCTTATGTTTAACTTTGTCCTGTAATCATTTGACCTGAATAAGCTTCAAGCTTCAACCTTGTATCTTGGTCAAAACCTTTTGCTTTGTGAGTCAAATTGTTCAAGACAGAATAACCATTAAGGTTTGTATTTTCCAACTTGGTCAATACTCCCTTTTTGTATGCCCTGTCCTGTGCCAAATAAACCAGGCGTTGCTCTCTATCAGTTTTAAAGATTGATGTATCAACATAATCTTCATCCTTGATAATACCTTGAATACCTTTGTAATACTTGGCATATTCAACAACATTCAATGGTCGTTTCAAACCCTTGAGTTGATTTTCAAGACGGTTTGTATCAACTGTCATTTCAGATAGTTTCAATAAGAAATTATCAAGCCCAGCCTCAATATTACGGCCGAATTTGTTTCTTAATTTTACATGACCTTCTTTTGATGGCATTGTCATACCGTTTGTGCAAACTAGCCTTAATAAGAATAGTTTTGCATTAGTAAGTAGATGCCCTGTTGTTGAATTGTTAAGTGTGACACCGGATTCAATGATATCACCTTTTTCAATTTCAAGATCCTTATAGTTCATATCCCCGAACCTTGGTTGAGTAATATCGAGCTCAAGTAAATTATCACTCAATAATGCCCTTTTGATGTTCGGTGAATTCTTTTGAATATGATTCAAAAACAATTCGTGATCCAAAGGAATGAACATATCATGTGCAACATTGACAACAGCCCCGTCATCTTTACGAGTAAAGATTTGGATTTGCTTATCAGACATTGCTGATAGTTCCTTTATGTTATGCTTCAATAAATCCCAGTTGATTTGCTTAGCGAATGGATCAGGAATAGAAAGCCTACGACAAAGAGCTTTAAAAGCTGGCAGTGTCATGTTTGATTCCATGTTTTGTCCCTTTTCATTACGCCAAGTCAAGGATCCGTCATCTTTGATATTCAACTGACTAAAATCAACAGTATCAGAGTTGTACTGGAATTTTGTTTTAATTCCATCAATTAGCTCTTTATGGTCTGTAGACCTTAGTGTGTTTACCGAAGCGAAATGTAAATTAGAATAACCCATATTTACATACCTCCTAACTTGTTATTTACCATTACCTAACATACCTCCCACGGTTGATTTTGAACCGCCAACCCCTCTGTGTATGTTCATATTTGACCCAACGTCCTTGCCTGATTTATAACCATCCCAAGAACTGGATCTGGAACCCCTGCTTGTACCTAGATTAGGCCATTTGTTGTCACGATATTCCGTAACAGCCTTATCATTGTATAAGACAAGTCCCTGTACATTTTTATCAGCGTCTTGCAATTCCTGCAATGCCATTGATAATTGATTTGAAATCCCAGCTACTGCGCCCTGGAAAAAGCCACGTTTGAATACATTGCGTTTATCATAACCATTGTACCATGACCATTCTTGTTTTTCAGCATCCCTTAATCGTGGAATAAGCTGCATACAAATAAAGTTAACCATTGATACATTGGCCTTTGAGCCTATAACCGTTATGTTTTTCCATTTGCCACCTCCGTGTACAATGATTTTACATAAGTTGTTAATAGCTACAACATGATAAAGTGATGAAATCCAATTGCCTTCAACCTTTTTCCATGTGTCCCTCATATTGAATAACTCATCCATAATTGCCCTTTCGTCTTCCCCTATCTGGGTATCAACATCAGACATACTTAGATTATGTTTAATCAACATTGATTGAGCCATCTTGGCGGCAACCTCGGCTTCATGTTTTGTCCCACCGTCTGCCATCTTCATTAATTTGGCGATACGATTTAAGATCTTATCCATGTCTTTAGCCATTTTGTTTTACCTCCAATTTCATGTGTTTTTTTATTACAATACAAATTAAAAACTTTTAAACTATTTGTAACCGTTTGCACAAAACTTTTTTTGCCAGGACATTTCATATTTAAAAAAATATTATTCCTTTAACCATTTTTGTTTATAGTGCGTTACAGCTATTTCTTTAAACTTTGCTTCAATCATTACATCAACCTGCTTGCCATAAGTATCTATATAATCATAGACAAGATTTGAATGAGCCTGAAGCTTTACCTTCGGGTTATCTTGTTCAATAGCCATGCTTTCACTATAATGCATAGCTGGTATAATATCTTCGGGCCATGTAGAGTATGCCAATTCAAAAGCTTCCTTCTCCGTCAAGTTACCATCACAAAATCTATGATGGTGATAATCAAACACAATCGGAATACCAATTCTTTTATAAATACCATCATATAAATCTTGTACAGAATACATACTAGCCTTATCATCATTTTCAACAGTCAATCGGGATTTGACATTCGAAGGAAGCTTTTCAAAGTTTTTACAAAACCTATCCATAGCTGATTCTTTATCTCCATAAGCGCCACCTAAGTGTATATTAATTTTATTGTAGGGGGTTTGCCCGAAACCCATAAAATCAAATAAGTCTGCGTGTTCAGATAAATCTTTTATACAATTCTCAATAACATGAGGTTTCATTGAAGTCAAAACATTGTATGGACCTGGGTGAGTTGTTACCCTCACCCCATGAGTCGTAGCCTTAACTCCAATGGATCTCAAAAGTACTTTGATATTATCGAGGTCTTTGAGATCAGTCCAATTATATTCAGATTTCCAGGGTGCAATACCGCTTGTCATGCGATAGAAATCAAAACCATTGAGTATATTCCAGTCCATAATCTTGTCTAAATCTTTTACATTTGCTAGTGTAATATCATTAGCTTTGTCAACGCCCTGGGCTTCAAATGTACGTTTAATCATTGTACGCCCTGTATAAATCCTTTCAACCCCTTTGGGTTGGTTTCCGTATTCTTGAGGGTATGCAAGCTCCATATTGATACAAGCATAACCATATTTGTTTTTATTAATCATAAAATGCTGCAAGTATTAAGCAAAGTGAAATTAAAATTATTGTTTCTGCCATTAGTAAAAGTGCCCTTCAAGTTTGATTTGTAATTAGTATAAATAAATATAGACAAAGTAGTATTAATGTTTTTGGCTCCGTATAACTACTTCATCATACTTGAACGGTTTATGACCCGGTGACATTAAAAAATCAATCCTGTTAGTCCACTTCTTATTCATTGTATCTCTTACTTGCCAAATACCCGAATGTTCTCCAGCCCCTTGAACTATTATAAAATCTCCATAATCAAAAGGTCCGCCCCAGCGTTTAAGCAAATCTCTTGACAAAGCAACATAACGATATTCATGTGCTTTGTATATGTCAATAATAGTACCATCAGCTAATTCATTTGGTGTACTATCAGTTTGCCACGTTACGGGTTGATACATTGTAGCAGTAACTCTATAGGTTTGATTTCTTTGTTCTAACTTAATTATCTGGCTATTCAAATCAATTATCTTGGCTTGATAATATTCAATAGAAGACAATGCTTGAAAGAAAATCAAGACGTAACCCCCACAACTTATAAAGAATGCAAAAGCTGTATTGATTCTATTATTCATAGGTTAGTTCCTCCATATTTTTTGTTTATACAATAATTTACAAACCAGCAAACTATTTGTAACCGTTTACACTCCCGTCTGTATACTTTAAGTTTTTACCTATATTTCTTATATTAATATATGCAAATCATTGATAACTTTGTTAAAGATCCTACTTTACTAAAAGCTGTTAGTAACCTTGATGACCCTTTCTGGACTCAAGGCTATTATTGGTGGCAAAACGGTTCTCCTACAATAACTTTACGTCATAAGCTGATTGATTATATCTGGTTGCAAGGGCGTATCAATGATGCACCCAATAATTTTAAAGGCTTTGAGCATTGGATTGGTATTTATGATTCTGATAATAAGCTCAGTACAATGCAAAAGGAACAGCAGGGCAAAGCAACCTATTCTTTAAACCATCATTTGGATAAAGATGAATGGCTTTGGAAGAATAAACAGATTTTATCTAAACCCTCTATAGGGTGTGTTTATTACCCTCCTATTGGTGAACAATGTGAAGGCGGGGAATTAGTTATATATGATACAGAAGAAACTGATTCAACAGCTAAATCAACTGCTATAGCACCTAAACCAAATAGATTAGTAGTATTCAATCCTGGACAGTATCATGCTGTACAAGAAGTAACAGCAGGTGTTCGTTATGCTATTGCTATAAATGTTTGGGAAAATGCATTAAGTCCAGGTCAATTAAAAGATATGAACGAGGTTGTTTAATGAAAATATTAGTTACAGGCGGAGCAGGATTTATTGGTTATCACTTAATTAAAAGATTAAAACAAGGTGGCCATGAAGTATTTACCTTTGATGATTTTAGTATGGCTAATAATACGATTGAAGGTCAAGAATATCAAAAGTATTGTGTTTATGAAGATAGGAAATGGTGGGGAGAATATTATAAAGACATAGATCTTATCTATCACTTAGCTGCTGTATCCCGTATACAGCCCTCCTTTACAGACCCTTGGCGAACAAGTAAAATCAATATTATGGGAACTCAAGCAGTATTAGAATATGCTAGAAGGAACAATTGTAAAGTTGTGTATCCCGCTTCAAGTTCAAAGTATGGTGGAGAATTAAGTTCCCCCTATGCTTGGACTAAGCTTCAAGGAGAAAAACTTTGTCAGCTCTATAATCAAACGTATGACGTTGATGTTGCTATACCAAGGTTTTATAACGTGTATGGTCCGAAACAGCCACAAGAGGGCGCTTTTGCAACCGTATTGGGTATATTTGAGAAACAGTTTGCCGAAGGTAAGCCGTTAACGATTGAAGGTAGTGGTGAGCAACGAAGAGACTTTACACATGTGGAAGATGTAGCAGAAGGTATAACACTAATTGGGGAACTACCTTTCCTATTTGGTGAAGAATGGGAATTAGGTACAGGAACTAATTATTCTATCAACGAGATTGTCGATTATTTTAATACAGAGGTAGAATATATTGAAGACCGTAAAGGCCAGTACCCCGAAACTCTTTGTACTGATACCAAAGCTCGAAGAAGATTAGACTGGAAACCTAAATGGGATTTATTAGATTATATTCAAACTGTAATAGATGGACTAAAATGAAGAAAGAAAAATTTTTAATTGAAATAACCTACAGTGAGTCTGGAAAAAAAGAAGTAATCAAATTAAAGACTGATGACCTGGCTTGGTCAATGGTTCAGTATCAAAGAAATCGAAAACAACTTACTTGGGAAATTATTCCTTCGGTTTAGTTACTAACGTACCCGTTATAACATAACAATCATTTAATAATCCTGGGATTATAGGTGTGATAGCTGTTTTACCATCCCACAAGCAAAGTGAATTATAATCTTGTGTAAAATTAAAAAGCGTATTGTCTTGTTTCCATCCCAATAGGGTTCCACCCCACAAAGAATTCCAGTTCGGTGTAATGAAAAGTGAAAAGCCAAACTGACTAGGGCGAAGCATTCTTTCCCCATAAAAATCATTTGATGAATAACGAGCCCACTCAATAGTTTCTATCTGGACCTGTTTACCAAGCTTGTCACTTGCAATAACTTCAAATTTTCCTCCTGGCTTAAATATACCATTTTCATGACTATCACAAATAAAACAATCACAATCTTCAACATGGTAACTAAACTTCCCAGGATAGTTACCCACCTGTCTTGAGTAGCTATAACTTGGTTGCCCTTTCTTAAACGATTCATAAGCTGTATTAAGCATTGCAGTTCTTTCCCCCTTATTATTTGCAAAGATTTGCGATACTTCATTAGTGTTTAAAAAACCACTGTTATCAGTATACCCTGCTACATAAGCCCACCAGTCTGTTGGACTTTCAATAGACAAGAAAGAATGAATTGCACTTGCCTCTTCAATATCTAATACGTTTTCTATAATACTATAATTCATTATTTACCCCATTTGCTTAAATCTATTAATATATATAAAGCTATACACCAAGAAGCTACTGCTATTACAACGTGTTCTAAGTTTATCATAATCCAAACTTAGTACCTTTAACTATTAAATCTAGTGCATCTTCTGATAATATCTTATTATCTTTTAACTCTACTAAGAATTTTCCTGTTGATTGTCCTTTGCACAAAGCTTGACTACCACCAAGAATAATATTAGAGCGCCCAGGTGAAATAATATACCTTTCATCTATTCCCTCTCTTTTGTATGTAAAAATCTTTATTCGTCTATCTTCTTTTTCAAGCTCAGTTAGTAAAGCCCACATTAAATCATCAGTAGAATCATCAAAAATAACCCATTCCCAATCTCTCCAAGTCAGTTGTTTTACTCCGTAGAAAACTTCAATAAATAAATCGGGATCAGAATTATTGGTATTAGTAAGTAGGCTTACTCTATTAGACCTCGGGTCTCTTTTATTTTTAAGCCTGTTCTTCTGCACTAAATTCTAATACTTGTTGGTCTTCATCAACTTCTGTAGGTATTACTTCTTGAACATTTGCTTCAACTGATCCATTTAGGAACCAATCTTTTGTGGGACTAGGTGATGCATGAGAACCTAAGCATTTGCCTTGTTCTTCTAATTCTTTCCAAGTAGTCTTTCCTCTAGTTACCAACCTATGAGCATACATATAGTGAGTACTACAAAGTCCACGAGTTTTTGCATCATTATCACAAACTGGTACTAAACATTTTACAGATGATGTAGCTTCTAAACCTTCCATATCTTCTTTGTCTCCAAATAAATTAATAATAATATTATAATATAACGAAAATTATTATGAACTTTACTGATAGGCAACAAAAAAAGATTGGGCAACTAGAGAGGTAGCTTGAGGTTTGGAGGTAAGAAAAGATAAAGACCTAGTTGCCCAACAATAAAATACTTATAGTCTTAGGTGTTATGCAAATGTTTCATTGCTCTTTTGAAAGTATATTGAGCCATGTCTTTAACTTTGATAGTAGCCTTGGTGGGATGAGAGGCTAATTCGTTAGCAGGTATAAAAGCTATCATCTCTTGTTCTAGATTTACTAAAGCAAAAATTTCTAATGCCTTGAAGTCATATTGCTCAGTTTTTGATATACCTATTTGTAAATTCCAAACAAAGCCTCGAGGTATAACTATCTGTCTTCCTTTGCCATTTCTATCTGGACTTGTTGAATATTGATTAGATGATTTAACTTGTACCCTAATTAGTTCTCCAGTTATATCGTTAGTAGCAAAAACATCAAAAGCTTGACCATGAGGTATAAGGAAAGGTTTGAAGCCTTCTTGGGATATATGGTAGCAAGCAAAAAACTCAGCAGTGTGGCCTTTTTGTTTATTACTATTTCCCATTAAATAGTCTACCATTAGGAATAGACGCATAATCAGTCTTATTATTGAATAGGTATAAAACACCCAAACTCAATACTTCCTTAGCAGTAGTAATAACCGTTCCCTTTTTGTAGTTGTTGACATTATTCATTTTCATATCTAAAACAAGAGTAGCATTAAAAGCAGAGGCTTGTAAATGTAATTCAAGTTTTACCATCTCAGGGATTTCAGATACATCAGATACAAAAACTAAGTCATCGATATTTAAGTTTTTCTGCTTGTGTAAATAATGGACAGTGTCTGAAATGGCATTACGTTGATAGTCTTTTCCTTTTTCTTTAGGCATATCTTCAACCTTGATATATAATATCTTATCCGAATAGTCCTTAAATCTTTCACGGTTTTCTTCATAATAAAAAGGTTTATCCTGCCCGTCAAAGGTTTTACTAGACTCGATTAAAACAAAAAGATTTACATAAGGTGAAAGTAGTGATAGGCGAATTTCTAGAACATCCAATTCATCATTGAATAGAAAGCAATCGATTATGTTTTTCTGTGATTCGTTCATATAGCTGTTTAGTTAATTCAATATCGTATAAAGCATCGTGTAATTCTTCTTCTTTTACTTCGATACCCAGGTATTTACAAACCTGGAACAATTTAAAATTAATCAACTTTTCCCTTTCTCCCATGAGATTATGTGCTACCATGTTCATAATATCAATAGGGGGAAACCAAAAAAAGCTACCAAAGTAGCTAAAAAGCTGTTTTTCAAACCAAGCTCTTAAGAAATCATAGTCAAACTTAGCATTATACCCTAAAAAATAAAATTTATCAGTTTTATCATAGGGATCTATATACTTATTAAAAATATCCAATAGTTCTTGTTTTATAAGGGGAGGATTGGGATAACCTTTTAAATCTTCAACTGTTGAATCTATAACTTCTAAAGCTTGTCTTGATACTGCTGAACCTTTTAAGGGCCTTACTTTAAAACAAAAGGATTCTTTCTCAATACCATCAATCTCAACAATTCCAGCTATTTGAACAACGGAATGTTTGCGAGGATTTAAGCCTGTGGTTTCAAGGTCAATCCAAAGTCTTTTCATTTCTTTCCTATCGGTTTATTGCTGCCCAATCAACGTGACCAAGTTTAGCCCCGTCATGGTGGTAGACTGCTACCGCCAAAGCATCCCAAAGGTGATTACTAATACCTTCTAATGGGTGGCCTTTCTTAGATTCACCAAATCTCAATTTTAATGATTGAATAACTTGAGTTTTCTTTTTACCTCTTACCCCACCCGTTATATGTGTAAGTATGGTTGGGCGAGTGTATAAATAAATATTAGTGTCTTTTCCAAAAGCTTTCTCGAACCTGCCTATTGCTCTTACAGTTAAGAAAGTTGTTTGACCCACTGCCATGCCATAAGACTGTACAAATTCAATAGCTAATGAGTCCTGGTCTGGATTAAAAGTTTCTAATGTTTTTTCGATTTCAAGGTTAGTATCGTATTGTATAAATTGGACTTTGTAATCTTCATCAATACCCACTAAAGCTGATTTATCAGTACCTGGGTCTATCCCGTATATCATAAATATTTAACCATCAAATTTATCTTTTGAACGTGTGGCTGTATTGTCTGTAGCGTGTGTAGCTCTTAAATAAATTGTGGAATTATTAGTAAGAGTGTTAGCACTTATTGCTGCAAAATGTAAACCTGGTATTTGAGCATGATCTGTTGATGTGCCCCTTGTATGCCCATTAGCATTAACAACTGCACTAGAAAAATCTGATACCTCGCTTACTTGAATTACAGCAGCGTCATTACCTGTAATTGTACTGGCATAACATAATATATTTATATGAGGTAAAACATTACCTGTGCCCCTTGCTATTTTACCTGGCCAATTTATTCTAGTAGTACTTTCAGTAAGAGTAGATAATTGTGGTGTACTTCTTCTAGGCATTCTCCACTCAAAACTAGTTAACTGGTCTGCCACAAAAGTTCTAGTATCACCTGAATCTTTATTCATTGCCATAATATTCTCCTTGTAAATTTTTAAGCCTAACAATAAAAAGTTCTTTAGCGCCAGCCAATCCCTTTTCATAATATTTGCTAAACAATAATTAAAATTAACGTATTGTGTGAATGGTTTATGTGTTCCCCAATCACTTTAATTTTTATCTTAACAAATTTACTGTTAGGCTTATCTATAATTTAAAGGATATTAGCCTTCATTCGTACTAAGTTTTTTAGCAGCATCCATAGCTTTCCCCATTAACTCGGTTGCAACTAGGAAAGCTTCGTTTGCATTTTCATGATAAACCTTTACTTTTGGTTTAACATTACCTTTTGAATCCACTGCATATTCAACATTTGATGAAGCTCGGGGATAGATCTCAACTTCTTTTTGTAAAAGTTCCCCTTTTTCATTTACAGTTTCAGTAACTCTCATTGCAGGATTACTATTAAACTGTTCCATTTGATTTACAATTTGTTCATCTGGTTTTTGCTCATTTGCTTTTTTTGGCATTATTTTTCCTCTTCTTGTTTAGTAGAAGCTTCAAGACCTCTCATATAGCCCTGGTGTTCTACTAGCTCTTGTTTAACTTTAGCTAATTCATCTTGCACTTTTGTTAATTCTGAAACAAGCGTATTATGTTGCTCTACCATAACTTCCATCGTAGCTTGAGCTTCTTGTTTTAAGTCTACATTATTAGTTTCTTTAGACATTATTATACTCCTTCTTTTCTGTATTGTTCTATCCAATTTTTCTTTTCCCTGGAAGGGACCCCTGTAAAATAATACCAGTGTCCATAGAGGTCAAAGAATTCTTTAACTGTTTTTTTTCTCCATGTATCAGTCATCTTACTGCCTACAATTTTTACTCTTTCTTCAGGCGTCAAACCTTTTAAATCGTCTTTCATATCTTGATTATTCATTAAGCGCTTCCAATAGTTTGAGCTGATTGCAATATTAAAGCTAAAGACTCTTCCTCACTAGGTATTTTAGAACCAACCGCCTGTGTCATAATTAATAATTCACCATATAATTCCATGTGGGAAACTATTAAAGGTATACAAGCCTTTTCTAACTGAGGGTGCTCTTTTATTAATTCAATAGCTTTCAATCCTGCAGATAAAGTTTTAATACGAATTTTAGCAAGAGGGTCATCCTTTAGATCTTCGTTAAGTAATTCCTCTAATGATATCATTAATTTTTTAAAATTCACTAATTAACCCCATTTTCCTCAAGTTGCATTTTAATTTTTCCGGTAGATTCTAAAATATAATCAAATACACCTGCTATCTTTTCGGTATCATGTATTGTATAGTTTTCCCCTTTATATTCAATAACCTGTCCAGGCTCAAGAGTACCCATATTAATTTTATTTCCATCAATATCAACCATATTTAACATAGGGGTCAAAGTAAATAAACAATCCATTAATGCTAAATCAAGTTTAGCTGTTGGATTAAGTTCGTTATCAAATAAATTATCCCAATCATGAGCATCCATTTTTGATAAAGATATTTTGTCACTTATCAAATTCATCTTCTCAACAATCGTACCATCGGGGTAGTGTATTTCTTTTGCTTTTATCATATTCAATCTCCGTTTAGTTTAAGTATTATTATAATTGTATAAATAAATTTACAAACCATTGAACTCATTGTAACCGTTTGCTTGTAAAATAGTGTACCTAAAAGAAATTAATCTTATAAGTAATATTGTATTATTCAATTAAATAAATATAGTAAAGGTTAATAAATAATTTTAAGATCATAATTGTGGTGCTTGATTGCCTGAATAACAATAATGATAAACTAAACTTAAATTGCTAGAATATCACAAGCACCACAGTAAAATGGAGAAGTCATGAAAGATAAAAGATATAAAGTTGACCAGTTTATAGTAAATGAGATGAGGCTTTGTAGGGAAAAAGGTATGACCTATCAAGAAATTGCCGACGGCTTTGAAGTCTCTTATTCAACTGCATTATATTGGTGCAATGATGAACAGCGTGCAAAACAAAGAGAAAAGAATGCAAAGCGAAGAAAAACAGGAAAAGAATTAAAAGCATCAATCTCACGTGACTTGTCAAAAAGAAAAGAAGCATTTAGAATTGATGAACGAGTAAAACTTAGACACGAGATCCAAGCAGCAATAGATGAGAAAAGAAGTAAAAGGAAAACCGTAAAAGGAATGGATATAGACTCTGCAAAGAAATTAATCAAAAGCGGTAAATTGAATAGACCAAATGCCAAAATTCAATGAACAAATAATCAAACTACATAAAGACTTGAATAAGTCTGAGCTCGTACTGTATTTAATTGTACGAAGATACATTGATGCGGGTACTCCATTGAGTTTAGAACGCGTCCAAAAGCTGATGTTAAAACTCTCTGATCTCGAGATGGGCAGACAAATAGTCAATCTAAAAGAAAAAGGGGTTATAAAATATGATTCTAGCTCAATAACTGACGCTTTTACGGGTGAAAAATGTGTTTTATTACCTGTAAAGATGCAATCAGAGAGTGGGGGCGACGAGCATTATATATACTATTTAGTAAATACTTATAATAATAGTAATAAAGATAATACTTCTATTAGTCTAGCGAAAACTAAGGTGACAGTAAAGTATAAACGGGCACTGCAGAGTCTGACAGTGATTCATATTAAGAAAGCTCAATTAGATTTAGTAAATTATTTTGCAGATAAACTTGTTGCAAAACAAGGCGTAGGTAAGACACCTGACTGGCGTAGACAACAATGGGCTATTGCAGGTCGAGTATTAAAAGAAGGTAAGCTATCTTTGGATGAATGGAAAGGCGCTATTGATTATTTTCTAGCGCAGGAATTCTGGGATGATAAACTTAATTCTTTAAAGCAGATTGAAGCTAACTTACATCAATATGTAATGAAGCGTAAGAAAACCACAACCGTTACCAAACAGGTTGATATTATAAAGTAGAGGATATATATGAATTTTGATTTTGACTTTCCGTATGATGATAACGTAAACCACAGTACTTATTATTATTTTCAACAAGGTTTAACCGCTGAAGATATTACTAGAGTACATGCACTGGCTGATACTGTTGATTTTGATGTTGCAACCACTGCTAGTAATAGCATTGATGATGAATCACTTGATAGTGTAAGAAAAAGTAAAGTTAAGTGGCTCCCGAAAAATGAATCAAGTCAGTGGCTATATGAAAAGATAGGGCAAATGGCTATAGAAGCTAATGAAGCTATATACAAATTTGACTTAACAACTATGAGAGAAAATTTACAATATACAGTTTATCCGGCCGATGCTGGTCATTATGATTGGCACATGGATAATGCAGGCGGCGGGATTATGACACAACGTAAGTTAAGTTGTACGATTGAATTAAGTGAACATGGACAAGACTACGAAGGTGGTAAACTACAGGCTAATGTTGGTAATGGAATTATTGAAATGCCACAAGGTGCTGGAACGGTTGTTTTCTTTCCTTCTTTTATGTTACATCGAGTTACACCTGTAACTCAAGGAGAACGTAAATCTCTTGTACTATGGATAGGAGGGAATCATTACAAATAAAAATTATTTAAAACTTTGGGGCTTTAATGAAAAAGATTATGAAAAAACATTTAATGAATTACAACTTAGTAAAGGGGTTGAAAAATATCTTAATGAATATATTGACAGTTTCCCTAATGGTGGTGGTTTATGTTTTATGGGGGATCCAAAGATTATTACCCGAACAATGGCAAGAACATGTAAAGAAATTTATGATAGAGGCTTATTCAAGAATAGAGTTAGTTTGCTTGATGTTCCTAGCTATCTTATTGGAATTAACTCGCTTGATTTTGGAGATCGCTCTAGGGAAGAAGCAAAAATAAATGAAAATTTAATTAATTCAGATTTATTTATTTTACAAGAGCTGGGTTTTACTAAATGGAATGAAGCTCAAAGAACAAGATTGTATTCGCTTATATATAAAAGGTACTCAAATAATTTACCAATATTTATTACAGTAAACGGTACACCTGAGAGTTTGGAACAAAATATTGGAGGCTCAAATTTTTTTAGAGTTGCTGATGCATGTAAATTTATACAACTATAAAGGGGATTATAATGGCAGATAAAATGGGTTTAAAAGCTATTATTGCAAATTATCAAGATATGCTTGATTCTGGCAAGATAAAACCAAACGGTTCAGGACATAAAAGATTACTTGAATTAAAACAAAAATTAAAGGATAAATATCTAGAAAGTTATTATGGCAGATCGATTACCACAAAACATTGAAGCTGAAAACGTTGTTTTAGGATTGATGATCTTGAGTAGAACTTGCTTAGCTAAAGGAATGGCTGACTTGTCTCAAGATCATTTTCATCGAAAAGATAATGGACTAATCTTTAATGGTATGCATGCTTTATTTGAAAAAGGTAAAGATGTAAGTATTGTATCCTTAACAGAGCAATTAAAAAGCACCAACACTTTATCAGCAGTAGGGGGTGGATTAAGATTAGCTGAATTAGCTGAAAGCTCAATATCAGATACTGAGTTTGAAACTTATACTGCTATACTTGAAGACAAGAAAGTAAAAAGACAATTAATTATTGTAGCAAATGAAATACAAACAAAAGGCTACGATGATGTAATGGACCAAGATGCTTTTCTTAAATATTCAATGGATGCTTTATGGAAAGCTACACCTTACTATTCCAGTTCTATTAGAGTTGTTAGCTCTGGGGATATGTCTGAAGTAAGAAGACAAGATTTTATTACAAGAAAGAATAGAAGAATTATAAACTTTGGTTGGGACAACCTTGATGAACTAATAGTAAATGGATTAAGTCCAGGAGATATTAGTATTATGGCTGCTAGACCCGGACTAGGTAAATCATCTGTAAAAACAAACATGATGTACAATTTACTTGAAAATGGTTTAGGGGTTGTAAACTTTGGTATTGAACAAGGCTTTTCAACAGAACAAGATAGACTAGAGTCTATCATGACCAAGATACCCTTATCAGAGATACTACGCTCATGGTCTTGGGATAACAATGATTATAGGTTAAAACTAATTCAAAAAGCTAACAAGAAGATTGATGAAGAATATAACTATCATGTTATCCCAAGTCGTTCAGTATCCGTTGCAGATGTAAGAAGTGTATTATATCAAATAACTCAACAAAGAAAAGTTGATGTTGTCTTCTTTGACTTGTTTGATAAATTGATGGATGTTAATGTTGCAACAAATAAAGCTCAAACTGTTGGGGTAAAGCTAGGGGAAATGTCAAGAATGGCTGAAGAATTTGATTGCCATATCTGTTGTCTTGTTCAAATAAACAGAGGCGTTGAAGGGCGTTCAGATAAACGACCAAAAATTAGTGATTTGAAAGATTCTGGTAATTACGAGGAAGCAGCTAGACTTGTAATGCTTTTATATAGAGAAAAATATTATTTTCAAGATTCAATGAATGATGAGATGGAAATCATCGTTGCTAAGCAATCAAACGGACCAACTGGGACGGCAACAATGGTATTTGATGAAAGTACCCTAGAGATTACACCAAGTGACGGTGGGCTAGAGAATTTTTAATGATACAGAATATTATAATAGCAACCAGTATAATAATTTTTATTGGAATTATAATTTGGAGGATTTTTAATGATTACGACTATTAAGAGTGATAATACAAATGATCTCTATTTACAAACAGTAAAAGCTGTAAGAGATAAAGGCGAATTACTTGCAAAGACGCGGGATCTTATGGGTGTTCAATTAATATTAACTAATCCACATAAAAACCTTTTGTATTATAAAAAGAATTGGAAATGGTGTTTTCAAGAATTATTTGATAGAATGTCTGGAGTATTTGGGGTTGATGAATATTATCAAAACCCTGGACTTGCTTATGAATATAGACCCGCTTGGAAAAGAAAACTTGCTAAAGAAGACGGTAAATTTCATTATGCTTATGGTCAATGTTATAAGCTTCAAGTACCCGCAACAATAAAATTATTGAAGAAAGAAAAAACAACGCGGGAAGCTATTATTAATATGTGGAATGATGAATATCTTTTAAACGTTCCCGATTATAATAGAAGACCTTGTACACTTACACATCATTTTTTAAGAAGAGATGATAAACTACATTTGTTTACTAACATGAGGACTAACGATATAATCAATCTATTACCTTATGATATCTTTCACCATACATTTTTACAGATTTACATTGCACAACAATTAGGACTTGAGGTTGGGGAATACCACCACTTTGCTTCTCACATGTATTACCCAAAACGTAGAGAATTACCTGAAAGAAATTTCTTGGAAAATTTTATAAACAAACTGGAAAATGTTAAAGAAATGCAATATGAAATTGTGCCCACCTCATTTGGACATGACTTACATGGGTCAATGCAACAGAATTATGATATGTATGGAGATAGTATATCAAACTTGGAAAACATCAGCTCACCTTATATCAGAGAAATGATTAAGCTGATCTTGAATATGCCTACTGAAAATAAAGAGTTTAACTGTCTAAGATAGCTTTATTTTAAATAGTTCTTGTTACCTAGATTTTTTATTGTTATATTTGATTAATCAATTATACACAATTATTAAATAGGAGGTCAAATGACAAATAAAGAGGCAGTATATCTTGTTAAAACATTTCAAGAAACTGGATCTTGTTCTGTATTTGATGAACTTTGGTCTTCAACAGTAATGATGGTTAATCCGTACAAATATTTTGACCCAAGCGGGGCAAGAGATGAAGAAGATTTTGAACAAATTACACGTATTGGATTATATCAAGCCATTAATACTTGGGAAGATGGTAAGGGTTCTTCAGTACTAACATGGATTAGAATGAGAATGCACCAAGCACTTATTAAAGAATTAAGAAAGATAACAAGAGAAGGTAGATTAGGCCATAAAATTAGTATGGACAATTCGGTATTTTTAGAAGATGATTCTAAATCAAATGTTGAACAACTAATTTATAAATCATTAAGTGAAACTGGTGGCTATAATAGACAATTCAATGAAGATCTATATTGGCAAATATATGCTGATGTTGAAGAAAAGGTTTCAAAGAATAGATCATTAGCAAAGGTATTCTATTTCAAGATTGCTTTCCCTAATGCAACAAGAGAAACAATTAGTAAAGCATTTGGCTTAAGCAAACCCTGTATTAGTACATACTTTACAACTATCAAAACTTGTATTGATTTAGCAAAAAGGAAATATGCAATTTAATTTAGGAAATAGTTATACTATAGTTACTAATGCTACACCTGAAGAAGAAGCATTGCTTCATCAATGGTGTAATAAAGAATATGAATATTACGGGCTGGACTTTAGTCAAAAGCCACCCCGCCGTATGAAAATGGTTAGTAAATTACCTTATTTTAAATACAATAAATTTCCAGCAGGCT
>Ga0222717_10000453_pt1 | contig 35515 bp, 34 predicted proteins | sample C33_18DmetaG_FD_165053 | JGI IMG/M metagenome (GOLD analysis project Ga0222717, IMG submission 165053) | Estuarine water microbial communities from San Francisco Bay, California, United States - C33_18D | ecosystem: Environmental > Aquatic > Marine > Unclassified | place: USA: California... | reverse complement strand
TTCCTATTCTTTCCACTTAAGTAGTATTCTTCTAGATTTTTAAAATTAAATGCCATGTTATGCTCCTATAGGTCCTGATGCTAATTGAATTACTTTACCTACTTCTTTTCCGTCCATAACCACTTTGCCACCAGCTTGAATAACTGATATAAGTTCATCTAATTTCTTGATGATTTCATCGGAACCACCTGCGTTTTTAGTTTCTGATTGTGATTCTCCACCACCTTCTCCCATACCAAATAAACCAAGTGAACCTAGTTTTTCCATTACAGGCAAGAGAGGTACAAGTAATAATAATGACGCTGCAAATAAAGTTAAAGCTCCAGCCATCATAACAAATCCTAGTGAACCTGGAACTAAAGTTATACCTGCTAAACCTAATGCTGCTGTTCCTGCAGCGAAGCCTATCATATCTAAACCTAGAGGTATTGAGCCTAGAGCTGCACCATATCCTGGTAGCGCAAGTGATATAGCTGATAAACCTATTGTACCTAATAGTATCGCAGGTAAGAATGCCCCTATTCCACCAACTGCTGCTCCTATGAGTCCTAGTCCTACACCGAATCCAATTATACCTTTAGGGTCTATTCCTGATAATCCTGATAGTGCTTCAACGGCTGGTTCTATTGCAAAGCCTAAAGCGTGTGCAGATAAAGCGCCTAATAGTATTGCAGGTAATAAGAAACCCATCCCTGCTACTGCTGCAGCCATTAAACCAAGACCTACAGCAAATCCAGTAATTGCTGCAGGGTCAACTCCTGCTAGATTACTCATTGCCATTGCTGCAGGTATAATTGCAACACCTAATATTGCTAATGCCGCCGAACCTAGTGCAACCATAGGGAATATAAATCCTAAACCTGCAGCTGCAAGTCCTAGTATTGCTAGTGAACCTGAAAATGCAATCATAGCCATTGGGTCAACACCTTCCAATAATCCAAATGCTAATGCTGCAGGTATCATTGCAACACCTAATAATCCTAATACAAGTAATCCTTTTAAGATACTTGAAAATCCTTTCCCGAGTGATTTAAGACCTTGAGCTAAAAACTTAAAGTTTGTTGCCAACATAGCAAGTGGTACTAACCCCATAAACATTAAGAACGGTATCGATGGTAAAGCCAATAATAGTGCAGGTCCTGCTAATGCTAATGCTGCAATACCTTTAAATGTACCTTTACCCATCGATCTAAGTCCAGCAGCAAGGTCTTGCATTTTCTTTTTAATGCCACCTTTTTTACCGCCAGCTCCTAATTTGTCTGATGAGCCTAGTTCTTTTTTACCCATGTCAGCCATATCTGCTGATTTGTCTTTACCGTGGCCTAACATCGAACCAAGCTTTGTAGATTTTAATTTATCTCCAACTTTACCGCCAAGTCCTTTTAATGCTGGAGCAAAAGAGCCTATACCTTTTGCCATAGAACCTAAAAGATTTCCTGTTGCTGCAAGTGTTGTTGCGTTTTCTTTTAGATATCCGCCATATCTTGCTGTAGCTTCTGCAATTGCAGCTGAGGTTGCTGATTGTTTTTCTCCTGTCTCTGTCAGACCTGCTGCTTTATTTAATTGCTTTTCAAGTTCTCCAGTAGTTACACCCATTAACTCTGCAGCTTGTTTCTTCTGGTAATAATCCATTTGATTAAAGCCTTGTATGCCACCAAGCTGTCCTAGCATTTCTTTATATGCGCCTGATATATCGCCTTCGTATATAAGTTGTTGTGCTTTATCTACATTTACTTGTCTACCAAGCATCACACTTAGCTCCATTGCGCTAGCCCTTGCATTATCTATATCCATTAACTTGTCGCCTAAAGCACTCATTTGGCTAAGTGAAGTTCCTAACTTTCCAGCCTCTACTGCCATATCACCTAATTGTGATACTGATATATTACCGAACTTGGATGTGAGCTCCATGTTTTCTGCAACGTCTGACATTACTTTTCCTATAGGGAGGTTTGCACCACGTGCTAGATTTGAAACTGTTTTTAGTGTTTCTTTAGATTGAGCTATAGATGAACCTTCAACAAGACTCATATGACCAACAAGCTTACCTGCATTTATTTCTGATAAACCTGTCTGCCTTGCTATATTTCCAACTTGTACAACAGCACTTGCAGAAATATCTTTAAGACTTCCCATACCTTCAACAAGTCCTGCCATAGAATCAGCATTTTGCTTTGCTGATAATCCGAATAGTGCACCTTGTATATTAGCACCTAACATTTCATCGGCCATTCCTGCCGTTTGTGTTCTAGACATACCAATAGCATCACCAGCACTCGACATAGTATCTGTAAACTTACTTGCCTGTCTTCCCATCTCTACAAGAAATAATCCTCTAGCTACTTTAGGGTCTGATATTATATCTTTAAAATCTTCAAATCTATCTCTGAATCCAGAAAAAGTCTTGTCAATTTCTTCATGTCTAGCTTTTTGTTTTTTAAGAGATTCTAATATTTTTGTATTTGGGTCTTGCAGTGCTTCTTTTTCCAGCCTCTGCTGTAATACAAAGTTAGATATTGCTTCTTCACTAGTAGCTCTTTGTTCATTTAACTTAGATGATAACAAATCATCTTGATATGCTTGATTTTTTGAAAGTGCTATTCTCTTTTGAGAATCATATGCAGATGCTATTGAAGCAACCTTAGCATTGTCTATATCTAGCTCCATTTGCATTTTCTGCAACCTGGAGTTTTGTATCATTTTTATCTTATTTTCATTTTCAGATAGAGCATCTACAATCTGACTTCGCTTCTCATACATTTGAGTAAGAAGCTCTTCTTTTTTAACCTGTTTATTTGCAGCTGCTAATATATTGTCCTTAGCATTTTCTTGTCTAGTAAGTATTGCAGATAGAGAAGTTTGTATACCTTGTTCTTTTTTGGCAGCTTCTATTCTAGCCTTCTCTCGCTTTTCTTGCGCCTCATAAAAGCGCTTCATGTTATCTCTATCTCTATCGTTCATTGCCATAATTTATTAACTAAATATATCTGCCTTTGCCATTAAATCATCTGCTTTCTTAACAGCATCATCTGTAGCTTCTATTTTTTTTATTAAATCTTCAACAGCCTTTTTGCCTTTAGGTCCTGATGCAGCAATCTTTTCTAGATTAGCTTTAAATCTTTTGTCGTTTGATTTCTTAAGTATTCCTGATATGTGGCTCAAAACGCCATCAACTATACCTTCACGTGTAAGCTCACTGTTTTCTGAAAGTTTTTTAGAAATTATGTTTTTGATGTATTCTCGAAGTTCTTTGTTCTTCATGTACACTCTCCGTATTACGCTTAATTAGTTTTATATAAATATCAACGTTTTCCGGATTTCGAGAAGCTTGGACGCTTAATAGATGTGTTACTTGAACTACCTTTTTTAGCTTTATCCATCTCCTCTCTTTCAGTTTTATGCTGATCGTTTAGTTTTCGTAAATAAAATAACCTAAGATATACAGGCATTTTATAAACGTCATCATGACTAAACCCACCATTAGAGAAATACAGTAACTGAAATATCTGTTCGTGTAGAATGGCCTTATAATTAAGACCTAGGCCAAAAAAACTCTACGGTCATAGGTATAGATACTGAAGTTTCATGTCCGCATTCTTCGCATTCGAAATATATGTTCATATCAACATCAGGTGTTACCTTGTCAAGATTGTTTCTGAACGCTAATGAATCTCTAGATATAAACTCATTTTCTACAAAATTGTTTATTGTCTTTCTAGTTTCATCACCATCAACTGCTACAATAAGCTGCTTTAATCTACTTGTTAAATCATAAGATATTGTAGATTGATGCGTTTTCTTCTTCATTCTTTTTACCTCTGCTTGTATTTTTTCTTCATCAGCATGAGATAATAACTTAAATGTTAAAGTCTTTTTACTTAAAGGTAATTCGAATTCAAATCTGTTTCCATTATCTACTATCTCTACATCTTTATTTTCTAATGTAGCAAGATCGATAGTCTCTTTTTGTTTATGACCACAAGCAGGACAAGGTATTTCTACAGGATATTCTGCACCATAACCTAATACTCTGGCTGCAATCATTACTGCATTTTTATCACCTAGTAATAGGTCATCATAGTTTACTCTTTTGCCTTCACCGTTACCCATAATTAAAGAACGTAAAAGCATATCAATAACCACACCTTTCTGTATAAGGTTTTGAGAAGTCAAGATGTCTTCTTCTTTTGCGGTCATGTACTTCATTTCTATCTTACCTGTTCTTAAAGGATGTCCTTCAGGATATAATAAACCTTTTGTTGGTAAGTCTATAATCTCAGTAGGGAATTTAGAGTCAGAAATATTCTTAATCTGAGTCTCTTCTATTAACTGTTCTTTTAAATCGTCTGTTGATAGTTCCTTTCCAGGATAATTGTCTGTCATTTTTGCCATAATATATAACTCCTTTTGTATTGTTTTGTATAACTAGTATATATAAATATATATGAACTTAAAAGTTTGCAAAAAAATAGCCTGAATTAACAGGCTACTTAATTTTAATATATTAAATTTCTAATCTTTCGTTATGATTACTACAGTCAACATATGAGCTCCATCGTGTGCACATGTCACTGAAACAAGTTTTGCATCATCGATAGTCTCTAAATATTCATTGACTTGTTGAGAAACGCCTGTCGGAGTTAATTCAACTGATGATATTTCTGAACCTGTAACAGCACCTTTAATAATCTTTGTAGTTGTATTGAAATTTGCCATCTATAAATCTTCTTAGTACTGTAGAATCCAGTAGTCACATCTTATAGTTAAAGCGATGATAGCCGGAACACCGTCATTTTCCCAAGATATTTCACCAAAGTCAGCATCTACAAGGAAAGCACCTTTACCAGTCCATTCTTCTACTTTATCACCTACAGGTCCAAGTACATTGATTGTCACATCTTTCTTATAGAAGTCTGCGTAACCATTTCTACCTGTTACTGATTCGTGGTGAAGTCTTGCCCATTCCATAACAGCTTGTGCGCCTGATGGTACAATTGGGTCATATAACTCTACAGTTATAGCATCCCAATTACTTCTTCCTTTAATAAATCTTGAATTATTGATATGTTTTATTTCAGTTTCACCATTAACAAGTTTCGGTCTAGCCGCTTTTCTTATTAAGTATGAAGGTATACCATCTACGTAAAATACGAATCTGTTTGTTACCTTTGGCTCAAAGGCCGTGAACATTAGTTCTGTTGGGTCAATTAAGTTTGCCATTTTGTTTTATCTCCTATTTAGTATAAATATCACTAATCGTTAAATGTTGCGCCTGTTGGCATTATATTAAAGTCAACAACAATGAATTCAGCGGCTTTAGCTGGTTGAATAAATATATCACCTTTCATGATGTTTCTATCAATGATATCTGGTGTATTGTTTGTTTCATCCATTACAACCTTGAAAGCATAAAGACCTTGTCTTTGTTGAACTGATTCCATATAAGGATTAACTTGTGATAAGAATCTATTTCTAGTTGCTGTTGTATTGTTTTCAAATAATAAGTATTTAGATACTGATGCAATAAATTTCTTAAGATTTATTAGTAATCTTCTTACGTTTACACGGTCAAGAGCAGAAGCTTTCTTTTGAAGAGTTTTCTGTCCCCATACACAAACACCTTCACCTGGGAATGTTGCAACTGGGTTAACTGAACCTTCATATAATACATCCCTGTTAGCGTGTGTTAGTTTTCTTTTAGCTTGTACTACTGTTTCCTGTCCACCTCTATTTAAACCAGCAGGAGCAAACCATTCTGCAGATACCTTATCGTTAAATGCATAGATACTTGGCATAATTACAGATTGTGGAACCCAGATATATTTACCTGTTTGAGGGTCCGCAATTTGTACCCATGGCCAATACATTGCTGCATATGATGAGTCAAAGTTTTCTGCTTCTTGAGTTACAGATGCTATTTGGTTAGTATCATAATCTACTGGATCGATTATAGTCATCACATCACCACGTTCTTCACATACAGTAACCATTTTATTAGCTAGTCCTGTCATAGATTGAGCTGTAATTCCTGGAGCGATTAGTAAGTTAATATCGAATTCATCTTGATTAGATAATAGATTGAATGCACATTCGTATGCAATATATCCAGTATCTGTTACATTAGCTACATCCAACCCTTGGAAGTTTCCAGCAGTTGCTGTTTCATAGTAATTAGCTGCACCTGCAGTTGATGAACCTAATGGAGAATCTACAATAAAGTTTGTACCATCAGCACCACCAAAGAATGAACCAGAACCTATTTGAGGTAATGATGCAGTTGCATTAGTATCTCTAATGTTTCCGTTTTCATCTAAATAATCTACTGTATTTAATATTGAAGCTTCATCGATGTAAACGTATTGTGAACGGTTTTTAAAATTACCTGCAGGTTGGATAAAAGGGTTTGCAGTAGTTGAGTCTTTAACTGTCGATCTTTGAGTACCTATTACCGAACCAACATAATTTTTTTCGTTAGGGTCAAGTGAGCAATTATTCCATGTTTCAAGAATAACTTTTCTCTTTTTAGAATCATCACCTCTACGAATAGCTAAAGTAAATGTACCTTTCTTTTCGTTAACGTTTGATATTTCCCATCTAAGATTATTTCTTGTTCCAAATTTAGTTCCTGTTCCATTAAGAGATGCAGATACGTGTACTTGGTTAGCAGCAACCTTAAGATTAGTTGTAGTTGAACCAGGTAAGCTATTCATAAGCTGACCATCAGTATGTGTGTATATTTCGAATGATACAGTGTTTGAAGAATATGTTGAACCAGATGAAACTACACCTGTTACTGCAGCTAATGAGCTAGTTGATGCAACAGCGTTAGTTGATAGTGTTGTTGTTGAACCAGATATAAATTGAATTTCTGCACCATCTGCTGTAGTTGAACCAGATACCGAGAATGTACCATCAGAATGTGATACTGCAGTTCCAGCACCAACAACTGTATTCATTTCAGCTGCAAGATTTGTCATTGTTTCACCAACAAGAGTTGCTATATCATAGTAGTAAATACCAGCAGCTGCGTTATCAGCTGGAATATTACCTGTTTCTCCAATGAATTGATATGCAGTACCATCAGAATGAGTATACTGAATCATAACTCCATCGGTAAGTATTTTGAATGCACCAGCTGAAGCAGAAGGAGCAATACCAGCATTAGCCGTTTGGTCTAAATGAGTATATGAATTTGCATTTCCAGAATCAGTAGGCATTATCCTTACGATAGTAGCAGGGCCACCATGCTTTAAGTATTCTTTTGCAGTGATTGATGTTAAGTATTGATAGTAATTACTACCTGATTTAAAAGAGTCTCCATATAGAGCTTGATACTCTGAATATGAAAATACTTGTGTCGGTACTAGTGCCTGTCCTTTTACAGTTGGTCCTACGATCGCAGCACCAATTTGAGCGACGCCTTGCTGTACAAATGATAAATCATTTTCTCTTGTAAATACACCAGGGCTAATTATTTTTTCAGCCATTTATTTGTCTCCTATTATTGTAAGAATTAACCTTTTTGGGTCATGTTATTTCTAATATAAATATAATGTTACAGTCTCAAAAATATTTTTATTCAGGCATAAATACGCCTGTTTCAAGATTTAATTGACCAACTCCATACTTTTTAGAAAGCTCTTGTACAAAAGCTTTTTCTTCTGATCGTGTTTTATTATATTCTTTTCTTATTTGGTTTTCTGATTCGTCCAAAACTAATCTATCCATTGCAACTTGTCCATAACTAACTGTTATAGTATCATATTTGTTTTTGAATCCTTCAACCTTTTTCATTTCTTCTTCTGTAAATTTTGTGCCTTCTTTAATCTCAGCCATTTTGTTCTCCTTATAACTATTTATCGAAACCTTTTTTCTTTTTAAATTCAGCCTCATCTGGAGCGAGGTTTCTGTTTATATCCTCCATCGTTGAAACTGTTTCGTTGTTAACTGTTATCTTTACTTTACCATAATCTTTAGGATTATAGTTGCTCATAGCTTTTTGTATATTATCAGGTATAACAAATCCGTTCATACCTATTGAAAAACTAGCCTTTGCAATTCTATCTTCTCCCTGTGCTGCAGCTGATTCGATATCAAAACTATCTATTTTAGAAAGAAACTTAAATGTATTATCCTGTCCCCAATATTGACCTTCAGCATAATTTATATCTTCTACTATCTTATTTAGCTGCTCCAAGTACTCTGCATATATTATGCATTCGTATGTGAGTTTTACATAATCAGGTATTACTATGTTGTGGAATTCTGTTTCAGGTTTTCTTCCTATGAGTATATCAAATCTATCGTATCTATTTCTTTTAGAATATTTTTTTTGAAAGCCGTAGTATAAAGGATTATTTGTATCAACTTTACTTCCTAAGTCTCTACGTTTTTCTACACTAGTTCTTTTGTAAACAATTGCAGGATATTGTACCTTTCCTTTCTTGTCTCTATATATTCCTGTTTTCTGTATAGACTTCCATCTTTCAGGTGAACCATATACTACAGGTACATTAACTCTTTCTCCATCTTCCATTACACTTGGCTGTATTACATTGTCAAAATAGTATTTAATTACAGAGTCAACATCATATAGATTTACAGACAAATCTTTTACATTATCATCTCTTCTGATTTGATTTGCTCTGTCAACGTTTTTATAATTAGGATTATCCATAAAGTCCTCCTCTCTGCTCGTCTATTTTTGTCCCGCTAACATACTCATCATATCCAGCTCTTACATTTTCAAGTGTATTTATCTTACTTCTTCTCATTTCGTGTGTTTCTATAATAACAGACCAGCTAGCTCCGTGTGTACCACCAAGAGAATCTGTTGCTGGATTTTTGCCAAATAGATATTGGCCTTGTGCTACTGTATCGATTTCACAGTACATATTATCCCAAAATATTACATCGCCAACTTCTAGGAATATGTCTGCTTCTTGTGCGTTTTCATTAGGGTCTGTAGTGTTGTTTGTAGAACCTAATTCTAGTGCTGCAAGGTCGTCTCTTAAAAATGAGAATTTTATATTTCTAGTATAATCCGAACCAATATCTTCAGAAGTATATGACTTGGCATCTTTTTCTATAAGACCTGCAACTCGGACTCCTGGCTTGAATACTTTACTAAGAGCTTCTCCATAAAGATTTTCCTTTGTATCAAATATTGAATACTTAAATATATCACATCGAGTATCGATTATTTCGTTTATCAATTCTCTGTTCAAATGTCTAAATAGACTTATATCTCTGCTTCCTCCGAATAGTGCCATGTTATCCTATGTATATGTTAAGCGGTGCTTTGTTAAGCATACCTTGTTGAAAATCTGTTATTTCTTGTTCTTTCTCCATCAAGTTTCTTCTTGATGCAGCTTCTAAGTCTTCTCTTAAACTAGCAATTAAAGCTTCTGCTTCTGCAATACCTTCAGATCGTAATGTGTCGCCATCTAAAGTTGTATCTGCTCCTGGGATTGGTATACTACTATATTTACTTCTAATAGAGCCTAGAATCTGCTTTGTTAGTGCTAATGTATATTTTCTTATCCACTGTAATCCTGGGTCGTTGATATCTGCATATGCCATATTATCGTATGTCATGTTTGAATAATCAGATATTGAAGCTGAAGTTATTAAAGTGTCTCTATCTGAAGTATGTATATATTCTACATAAAACTTAAAAGACGAATTAGGTCTAGGGAATATTTTTAGTTTATTATTGACAAGTTCAAAAGTGTAGTGAGATTTACGGATAGTGTCATTGAACTCTGTCTGCTGTATTTTTAGTAAATCGTCATAAATTGGCATTGCTAGATATTGAGCTCCACCTAAACTACCTCCCCAACCAAAGTTGTTAAGTGCGTAATCAAAACCTAGTCCCTGATCGTAATGTCTATCAGCTGCTGGTGATATATGGTGGAATACTCTTTTTACTTCTATGTCTGAAGTTTCAACTACATCAGCTGAAGATGTTAATACCAAGTTTAAATCGTATTCCTGTACGCTTGCTGTTGTATTTATGTATCCTTTTCTCCAGTCAACATTACCTCCACTACCAGCTTCTGAGCCATACTGCTTTGATAGTGCTATTAGTCTACCTAAATTTGGAGTTATTGCTTTATGTGTAAAATTTGTCGATGTTGAATTACCTTTCGCACTTAATAGATTTTCTCTTATATTGAATCTATTTACCTGAGCACTATATTCAGTTACAGATTCTTCAAAACATGCAAAGAATTGATCGTTGCTCATTTCTATATCTGTTATGGGATATCCTAAACGTGATGCGCACCATACTGCAGTTTGTGCAGATGCAGTTACGTATGATTGGTCGCTATCATATAAGCCAAATGGTGTACTACCACTTACTGAAGATGATGCTACCGTTCCATTATATATTGCTATGTTTGCCATTATTTATTCCCTATATTAGTTTTATATAAATATCAAGAACTAGTCTCTTTGTCTACATACCCATTAGCATTTCAAACACACTGTCAATTGCTGGATGTCTGTGGTTATCTAGTAGTATTCTTTTGTATACATAAGACGATTCTTTTATTTTTGAGACATCTACTATTGCAGAGTAGTTTATATCTTTTAAATCTATCTGTTGATTGTCACCACAGAATATCATTGTAGAACCTTTACCTAGCCTACCTAATGCCATTCTTAGCTGAGCCCTAGTTAAGTTCTGGAACTCATCTATAATTACAACTGAATTTTCAAATGTGCGGCCTCTGAAGTGAGCAAGTGATACCAATTCTATATCTTCGTTGCTTTCCATTTTTTCTAATATCTGAGGTTTGTTATATACCTTTCGCATATTTGAGCGTATAGGTACTAACCACGGCTCCATCTTTTCTTTTTCAGAACCTGGTAAAAAACCGTTGTCTTCTGTAGACACTGTAGGTCTTGTTATAATAATCTTGTTTATCATTCTTTTAAAAAACATATCAAGTGCAACCTGGCATGCTAGTAGTGTTTTACCTGAGCCGGCTTTTCCTACAATAAAATTATAGGGATGGTGCAGCATTGCTTGCTTTGCTGACTTCTGTTCTTCTGATAGTGATATTGAAAATTTTACGTTTCCTTTGGGCGGTGTTTTTTCAATGTTTTGTTTAGCCATAATTAACCTCCATTGTATTTACTATAAATATCACTATACAAAAAAAGACCCCTCCGAAGAGGGGTCCTTAAATAAAATATAATCTGTTTCTTAACTAATATTAGCTATTGAAAGAACCAGAAATTGAACCAAATGAAGATACCCAAGCAGCATCGTTGACAGTGATTTTACCGTAGAAGTCGTTTCTTACAACTTTCTTAGCGTATCTTGTCATCACACCTTTTCTTGGAGTAAAGTTAGTTGGGTCATATACTAGTGGAGTCATGATTAACGGAATGTATGGAGCAAATACAGCACCAGTTTCAAGGAATTGTGTTCCTCTAAATCCTGTTAAAATTTCTTGTCCTGTCCAGTAAGGGTTTTTGTAAATTGTAAATCTGTTCGAAAGTGAACCGATTGCAGTTACACCCATTGCAAAGCTTCCTGCAGTACCATCAGTATTTGCAGAGTAACCAGCGATAGACTCTAAGTATGTAGCGATTTGTGGAGAACAAACAGCGAAGTTAGCTCCTCCTCTCATCGTTGATTGGTGGATAGTGTTCGACATTACTTGCATTGTGATTCCTAGTTGAGCAAAAGCATCACCATAAGTTTCACCAGCAGTTGGAGCTGCAGCAGCGAATGTTGCAGAGAATTCAGCAGCATTTGAAAGCATTGCTAAAATTTCCATGTCGATTTCCATTGAAATGTATTCAGATAGCATAGATGTTAATTCTGCTTCAGCATCAATTGAATGATAAGCATTTAAATCTTGTGCGAATTCTGGTGACCATTTAACTTTAAGTTTTCTAGTCTTAGCAACTAAAGCTTCTTGAGTTAATTGAACATCAATTTCTGGAATTTCTAAATCTGAACCAACTCCAGTACTAGCACCTCCCATTTCAATACCTACTGAATCTTCAAAGTCACCTCTTAAGGTAGCAGTTTGAGTATTTCTGTAGTAGAATAAGTTTCCACCTGTTCCAGGTAAAGCCATTGCAGTACCAGCTAATGTAGCAGCACTTCCAAGTCCTTTGAATGTTACAGATGTAGCACCATCATAAGCAGATGCAGTAAATACCGTATCTCCTGCAGCACCACCAGTTGAACCAGATACAACATAAAATGCTGAAGCTAAATCGTAGTCTACGTCAGTTGGAGCATCACCGAAAGATAAAGTACCTGCAAGGTCTAATACACCTGCAGCTAAATCAGCTGAGTTAGATACAGCAACTTTTACTTTTCCTAATGAATATCCAGCAGGACGTCCACCCATATCTGAATCCCAGTTTCCGTATAATCCATCGTTCATGTTTGGTTTGTTTTTACCAGAACCACCGTATAAAGAATTGCCATCTTCATGACGTCCTTTAGCTGTTCCGTATTTGAAATCTAACCAGAAAACTAGACCTGAAGGCAAGTTCATTGGTTGTACGCTGACAAATTCCTTTGCAGAAATTTCAGCAAAGATTCTTCTAACTAATGGTAAAGCTACACCATTCCAGTCCTCACGACCACCAGCATCGGTAGCGTTAGCTTCTGAAATAAGTTGTTTAGCTTGATTTTCTAAAAGGATTGCAGTATTGTGTTTGTTATACTCCTCAGTAACTCCTTCTAAAAGACCAGTTTTTTCCCATTTAGTTACAAGACCTTTAGTTTGGTTTCTCTGAGCAGCAAATTGTGCTTGAGAATCTTGTAATAAATCGTTAATTTGTGACATTTTTTAAGTCTCCTATTTTTTAAAAATTAAATTATTTTAATCCTGCTAACCTTTGCATTCTAGTTGCAAAAGTATTTGATTCAACAATTACATCTTTCGATGGCTTTGTAGAACCGATTGTTTTTGATGCGAAGCTTTCGTTAACTTTCTTCTTTGGAACATAGTTCGTGATTGATTCAGCTAATGTAGAATAAACTAATTTAACTTCTCTTACAGAATTTGCTCTATCGAATGTTTCGATAACTTTCATCTTTTGTGATTCTGATAAACTGTTTCCTCTGAATAATTTGTTTGAATAAAGTAATTTAGAGTTTAGTAAGTTTACTTCGTTAATTTTAGATTTTAAAAATCTAATAACTTTGTAAGCTTCTTCTAATTCATCTTCTTCTTCAAGTTCTTCAGTTTCTTCTAATTCATCTTCTTCTCTTAGTGCAGAAATAATCTCTTCTAAGTCCATTTCTTCCTCAACTTCATCTTCTTCAGATAGGGCTTTGGCGTCGTTATCAGGTTCAGCATCAAGTGGCTTTTCGTTAGCAGCTGGGTCTTCAGTATCGGCTTTTAATTCGCCTTCTTCTAAATCCTCATCTTCTTCAAGTTCCTTAATGATTTCTTCCAATTCCATTTCGTCTTCGTCCATTTCTTCTGTTTCTTCGATTTCCTCAGTCTCATTGTATGATTCATCAGCAGGCATATCTGCACCTGTTTCTTCTGTTTCATCATCAGCAGAGCCAGTGTCAGCAGCATCAGCAGTAGTGTCAGCGATAGCAACTTCTTCGTCCTCAATTGAGGTATCAGTAGCAGCTAATTCATCTTCTTCTTCTAATTCTTCATCCATTTCTTCGGCAATCTTATTAGATAACATAGATTGTAGTTTGGGAGTAAATGCTTCTTCAAGAGCTAATTTCGCGTTTGCTATTGCAGTTGAACGAACCGCTTTAGCGTCGGCAATTGCCTCTTTTAATAAGTCTTTTTTTGACATTATCATTCTCCTTTAATTTTTGTTCTGGAAATAAGGTTATTAGGAACCTTAATAGGGTAGTTATAGTTTGTGTATTGTATTATATAGAGATAATACATTTTGTATACACGTAATTTTTCCTATATAAATATATATGTAAAACCTGAAAAACTAAAAAAGAGCTTAAAAAAGCTCTTCTTTATAAAAATATTTTATTTATTTTGCCCTGCCTTCTTCTATGGCGACCCAAACATATCCCTTTTCATTTCTTTTAGCAATTCTTTCTTTATATTGCTGGGACCTTATTGCCTCCTCTTTCTTCTTTCTTCTAACTTGTGCAGGTTTAATATATTCGTTTTTAGCTCTATACTTAGATATCTTATCTGAATCTTTTAATTGACGCTTAAGATATTTCAGTGCTCGTTCCAGTGTATATATATTAGTGTCTGGAACTTTTACTCCTTCGGGATTTCCTTCTAGATAGAAGTCATGTCTTCCAAAGCTTTTCTTTTTAAAAGGCTTTTTCTTAAAGTCCTTTTTGTAATTGGGTTTGTGTTTCATTTGTATTATTTACGTTAAACTTAATTTATATCTAATATAACAAAAAAATCCGATATATAAAACATATACCGGACTTTTTTAAATATACTATTTTTATTGTATTTTATCGCTGCTTGCTTTCATTTGCCATGTTATATCTTACATCTTCTAACCAATCAGATACATCGAAATCTCCATAGTCTTTTACAAAATCCATTGGTTTTTTTCTTGCAATTTGCTCAATAGACTTTAGATAATCTTTAACATAATTTTTATCTAATTTTCTACCACCTGTTGTTTTCATCAAAGCTTTAACTGCATTAGTTAAAGTGTCTTTTGCTGTAGTTTCATTTACAACTGATTCGTCTGTATTATCTTTCCAAGATTTTGCTGATGGTCTGTCAGGGTCACCAGGTTTTGCAGGAGATTCACCACGCTTTCTTTTTGCGTGAATGTTTGCCCACATACCAGGCTTACCTTTTTTTTCATATAATAAATCAAACATTGTGTTTTGTACTTTAGTTGAACTAGCTCTACCACCAGCTTTTTCAATTGCTCTTCTAGCTTTTAGAGCATTTTTCTTAAGTACCATATAATATCCATTTCTAGGACCACCCATTTTCTTAATATATTGTGCACCTTGTATTTTAGAACCAACAGGTCTTGAATTACCTCTAGGGTCTATTATTACAAATTCTCTAGATTCATTTATAGATTCTTTAACTATGTCTCTGTATTCGCCTTGATTAACTATCTTAGCTTTCTGTAGCATGTCAGTATAATAATCTTTGATTTCTTTCATATAGTTTGCAACGTAATCATCTCTCCAAGAAGCATCAACATCTTTTCCTTTCATCGCTGCCTTTTCTTTTTCTGCAGAAGCGAATTCTTGCTTGTATCTTACGTATGAGTCAACCATTCTAGAGTATCTATCAGTTACAGTTTTATATGTATCCCATGATGTTTGGTATTTACCTTTTTTAAGCATCTGAGTATTTTTATCTATTACTTGCTGAACTACCTTAGCCGCCTGAGCCATAAGTTTTTCCATACCTTCTGCGCCTGTTGCTGCAACTTTCATAGTTAAAGCTTTTTTATATCTTCTATGATTTGCGTTGGCAACATCTCTAGCTTGCATAAGTGCCGTAGCACCTTTTTGAGCTTCTGCTCTAGCAGCTTGCTTTTCTTTAGCTGTAGGTATATCTGATAAAGCAATGCTTATTACTCTGTCTGCTACTTGAGAATATCTTTTGTAATTGTCAACTGACTTCTGTTGATTACCTACCATACTAGGTGTAGATGAATATCTTTGCTTTGGCCAATACATAGATTTTTTACCTATAGTAATTCCTATAATACCTTTTCTAAGTCTTCCGTATTCACTAGTTCGTTGGAATGGATTTTCTTTATCGTTATCTAATACAAAGATATTCATATAATCATTTGAAGGGTTAGCACCTGCTCCTACGTTTTTATCTTCTACATCAGACCAAGCGAAGCCTCTAGTTTTAGCAGTAGAGCCAAAAAATCTCTGGTCTGTTGAATCCATCATTTTAAATAATTGAGTTATCTTGCTAGAAGCAAACTTTTCTGTAATTAGAGATTTCATTATTTCTTCTCTAATTATTTTTCTTAATTTTTCTTCTTTATTCATTGTATTACCCTATCTTTGTTAGTTTGTGAGTTTGAGTTGACATCCAATAGTCACCGCTTAACCCTGCCATTTTTGATGCTTTTTTAATAGCTTCAACTGTTGAGCGTGCTTTAACTTTATATTTCTTCTTAGGGTCTAAATCTACACCACCTAGCTTCATTGGAGCAAATTGCATTTCCCATGTTGCGAATCCTTCATTTATATTTTTATTACTTCTCATATTTACTGCAATGCCTGGAGCAGATACTACATTTGATAAACCTTCGAATGCTTCGTTAACCAATTTTTGGTAAGATTTTTTACCTTCATTCTTTCCTTTGTGCATCTTGTCAACTTTGTTAAAGAAGTCTTTCTTTTCTTCGTCGTCCAATTCTGCTGGAGAATCTACTCCTTCATCATCTAATGCAGCTTTGAATTTAGCTTGATATTTGTCTTGAGCCTCTGATTCTTCTACTGAATCACAAGTGCAATTGCCTGTAGGACATCCGCAGTCATCTTCGTTTAACTCTGCTATTTCGTAGTATTTACCAAGCTTACCACCAATGTCTTCGAATACAGATTCCAATCTTTGTTGCAGTGTAGAGATTTCCTTGAATGTTCCTTCAAACACCTTTATAGATTCTCCTATAGCTTTAGTATCTCTTTTTACAGATACTGCATCGAACCAATCAGCTGTTTCTTCTATTGCCATTCTGCTAGCATTTTCAGCCATCATCTTGATATTTTCTACCAATTCGCTTATTTCGTTTGTTTTGTATATGTTTTGACCAAGCTCGTTAAATCTTTTAACAGCTTCTAAAGTCTGCTTCTTTTCTTGCTCTGTCATTCTTTTTTGAGACGAAGACTCGTTTAAGTAGTTTTTGTTTCTCCAATCTCTGATGTTGAATTTACTCATTTTATTTGCTCCTTGTTGGTAGTGCGCATTTGCAAGTTAAATCGCAAAGCATTTCGTTTATTATATTGTTTACCTTATCGTATTTATTTATATAAATATCATTTACTGATTCCTTAATAGGTGCCATGAACGCTCCATGTGTCGATGGGTTAGATACAAAATCCCAGCATACTAATTCGAAGTCAGGTTGTACTTCAAGTGTTCCATCTTCAGAAAGTTGTTTTACTGAACCTAGTCCTCTTGATGATATTCCTAGTTTCACACCAGCTTTTAAAAGCTCTTTGAGAATGTTACCAGAAGGTGTACCTAGTACTTCTACCTGGCCTAACAAATCATCGCCTTTCCACCATATTTTTTTTATATTATGTGATACGTTCTGTAAATTTACAACTGAAGATTCTGGATGGTCTAATTCTCCAAGTGCTCTATTCTCTGCAATTTGTTCATTAGAATACTTTGATGCTTCACGCATAAGTGTTTCTTTAGGATATACTCTGCCATTCTGGTTTTTAGCTCCAGCTCTTTGAAGTACACCGGTTACTATAACACGGCCTCCATTTCTTTCTTCTGATTCTTTAATCATCTGAGGTGTTATTTCAAATGATGTATAATCTATTAACACTTCTTTTGACATTAGAATCTCCTTAGTTTTTCAGACAGCCGCTCCATTTTACCAGAAATTTTTTCTAGATTCTCTCTAGTTGATTTCCAATATTTAGCCTCATCTATTCCTGTTTCTGTCTTGAGTTTGATATTTTGGTTTATTATTCTTTCTATCTTGAACAATTTGCTATTAACTTCCTTTATAGCTCTATTTACTTTTTGCTTTGACGTTGCTGATTCATCTTTCTTATAATCATTGTAGTTAGCTTCATTCATTAACGTAAGCTTAGCCATCTTCATAAAAGTTGATTCTTTTACTTGCTTCATGCCTTTGAGACCTACAGTTGCATCTTTCTTCTTTTTGTTACTAAATGCGTATTTTGTATCATATTCTCCACCTGCATCAGCTGTTGAGTTTGATTCTTCTATTTCAGATTCAAATGTCTTTTTGAAGTCTTCTTTAAACATTTTATCTAATTTATCATTTAATGACATTGTTTATCTCCTTTATAAGGTCGTAAGCTCTTAGAACAGAAAGCATATGCTTATCTTGAATTTTTCTTTCTTTCTTTATAAGTCTTAACTGTGTTACAACTTCATTTAGCTTTATTGAAACTACATCATCTTTAACTTTTTTAGAAAGTGATTTTACAGAAGATGCAGTTTTATTTATCTCTGAATGTAAATAAGTTTTAAGCTTTTCTGTATTTGATATATTGTTTATGTATTCTCGTAAAAGAGTTTTTTGGCCAGCGCTTAACGTGCCATACTTATCATTAAACTTTTCTAACATTATCTTGTATGAAAGCAATCTAATATCTTTATCTTGTTTAGAATACATTTGGTATGTTTCATCTACTCTAGATATTTTCTTTTTCTTACTTGAAATTGTTTCTATAAGTGAATATCTAAATCTTACGTTTTGTGCAGGGGAAGTTTTTTCTTCGAATAAACAGAATATAGATGCGTTATCAGAATAGTTTTCAACTTTAGCTTTAAAAAATTCGACAACGTTATAATTATTTTTCACTTCTTTTATAAGGTTGTATTTTTGTTTTCTAAGCTCTGTTGATGACAACTGCTTTCTTTCTTTCAATACCGCTGCGATAAACTTTTCAGCTTTCTTTTCAGTATTAAATTTTTCTTTTAAAAGAGTTTGATAAAGTGCAAGCTCTTTCTTTAAAGTTGTATTTTTCTTAAAAAATTCTTTAATAATACCTATTGCAGGAGACTTATCAACTCCGTTAATAGTGTCGCTTGTTATTTGTCGTACTAACAGCTCGAATAATATTCCAGTGTTTTTGTATTTCGAATGTTTTGCTTTCATTTGTTTTCTTTCCCGCATATATCTTTATATATTATATATAAATATACATAAACTAATTTATATATCCTCTTCTAGTATGTTGCTTTCGTTTAAAAGGTCAGATTTATATTTCTTACTTTTGTTGAACAATCTACTTATTTTTCTAGATTCAAACCTTCGCTGAGATTTGTTATTTTTAAGTTTAGTGTCCCGTTTTCTTTCCTCTTTACCAACAGTATCTCTACCTCTTGCAGAGTCTTGAGTTCCGTATTTCAAACCTTCTTCAGGTCTTCCTTGTCCTGGTTCATTTTCACCAGAATCAAATAAGTCTGAGTCTTGACCATCAGTATTTTCAGGGTCAATAGTCGCCAAAGTGTGTGGTGTTCCAAGTGCTTCACCTGAGCTTTGTGGGTCATTTCCTTCCATTTCAATTTGAGATTTTCTAAACTTCTGTTTGATGTCTTCTACAACTTTAACTCTTTCTACTTTCACCTCTTCATCATTCATATTAAATACATTTTTATATATCCAATCTTCTGATACCATCTGTCCTTCTTTTATTGTCGATGCCAAATCAAGTTTACTAGACCATAATTCTAATTTTTCTTGTTCTGCAATTGATGATGGGTTGGTAAGCATTATTTCAAAGTCAACCATTTGCTCTTCAGTAAATCCTTGAGAATACAAGTGAACCATTGCAATTTTAGTTAACTCAGAAATAAATATTCTTTGTATTCTTTCTATGGTTCTTGCAAATCTAACATCTTGAGCTGCAAGTGTAGCTTTACCTTCTACTCCTTCCTCGTATCCTAAGAAAGCTTTCGGCACCTTAAGTGCAGCAAACATTCTTGCTTTTAAATAATCGACATCTTCTATTCCTCCAAACTCCATACCACTTAAAGTATCGATTTCAGTTCCTGATTGTCCACCTCTAACTGGAAGATATACATCTTCTAACATATTTGACATGTTAAATTTAAGATTATATTGTCCTGTTTTCTCATCGATATATGGTGTCTTCTTCATTTGATTAACAACACGCTGCATATAAGTATCAACTTCTGCTGGTGGGATATTACCTATATCTATTTTGTATATTCGTTTTTCTGGTGCACGCATTATTCTGTGAATTAACATTGCGTCTTCCATAAGAGTTAGCTGTTTCCATGTCTTCCTTGCAGGTTCTATCATAGCTTTACCATAAGGTAAGAAGTTCATATCATTAAGCATTCTAAAATGAGCAATTTCATAGTTTTCATAATGAGTGTTTGTTGCCTGTTTTCCGAAACTGCTATGACCTGTTTGACCTCCCATGCTAGGGTCATGTGTAAACTTAACCATATCAGGATTTTTTGGGTCGATGCCTTCTTCTCTAAACATCTCGTATGAAGACATAGGTATTGCATTCGTTATACCTACCTTCTCTGTAATATCCAATTTTAGATAAAAGTCTCCATACTTGCACATGTTTCTTACCCATGGCCATGCGTTAAATTCTATATTAAGTACATCATAAAATAAATTATTCAATACTTTCTTTACTTTCTCGTCTTCTGTCTTTATATCAAGCACATTGCCGAATTCGTTTTTAAGAGTTGACTCATCAGAATATATGTCTAGTGCAGATGAGATTATAGAGTCTTCATCCATAATTTCATAGTCTGAATATAATTGTAGTCTTAGTGTGTGAAAATTAGCCTGTTGGTTATACCCATGGCCTTCAGTTTGATATATTCTGTTATATCTGTCAACTAGTCTATTTGTAGCTAGCTTTGTGTTTGCTTGTACTTTGCTTAGGTCGGCAACCTTTAATCCGTTGTCTGTTCTTCTAACAACTGTACCTGTTGAAAATAAAGTTTTTAATCTTCCAAAAAATGTTTTATCAGCCATCTGTTTATTTACTCCATTATAGTAGCCAGGTTAAATCTTCGTCGTCATTACCAATCTTTTGCTTCCAAGGGTCTTGTCCAGAAAAACTGTTTCCTGTATAAGCACCTTTGGTATTAACTATATTATTTATTGCGTTTTTGTTCATGCTTAATCCTTCTGTATGTAGTCGGATAGCGTTATCTCTAACAAATAATGCAATAGAAAAAGCCATTGTTAAATCGTCGTTATAACCACGTTGAGCTTCTGCTCTATGGCCATTCCAAATAAAGACAAACAGTTCATCTATAAGCCTTTTCGATTTGATTGTGCACGCTTTTTCCCTAAAATAAATATCTAGCTTCGATATCAAAAGAGGTCTTGTTCGTGTTGAAGTAGTAAAACCTGGGGTCATGTTTTCCCTATTTTTTAGGTCATAACCTTTTGTTAATTGTGTTGCTGCGTCATGAACTCCTTCATGTTTGTATGTATAATAAAGGTTTCGATACCCTCTATCTATAGCAGGTTGTAGCGCAGCCCAACCTATATTTGCATTTTCTACAACTAATAAAGCTTCGTTGTATTCTGTAGCTATGTTGACAAGTAAGTTTCCAAATTCTTTTGTACCTATTTGGTTTTTATACTCGGCAACTTGCTCCATCTTTTCTATATCTATTACGTGAAAAGTAGAATAGTCACTTCCATCTCCTCTGGCTACATCGGCAACTACCATGTACGCTCTTGAATAATCTGCATAATCCCATATCCAAAGCTCTTCTTCTGCTCCTCGTTTTTCAACAGGGTCTTTAACCATATTTTCTGAATACCATTCAAGTAGCTCACCTGATACAACAGAGTTACCAGATGTTACGAAATCACAGTCACATTCTTGTGCCGCCATCTTACTTCCTAGTAGCTCATCTTGTGCATCTCTCCATTTTTGGTCACGTTCAGGGTGTAGTGTCCAGTGTAGTTTTATTGGATTGAATTGACCTTCGCCTCTTTCGGCCTGTGTCCATATCTTATGAAATAAGTTACCTGTACCATTAGGTGTAGATAACAGAACTGCAGAACCACCGGTTGCTAGTGTTTGTTGTGCAGATGTCCATATCTCTTCAACCTTGTCTATAAATGCAGCTTCATCTATTACTAAAAGTGATAATGCTTCAGAACGAGCAGCGTCAGGTGCAGATGAAACAGCTTTTATTTGAGAGCCATTTTTAAATCTTAGAGAAAGCCTGTTATCTTCTTCAGAACCTACCTTTAACCAAGAAGGTAATAGTTCATGCATTACTCTAACTTTTGTAATAAGATTTTTTGCAGTATCTTGTTTTATTGCAATAACCAAAACATTAAAGTCTTCTCTAAATATCATATTCCATACAGAGTAGCCGGCTGTAAGTGTTGATATTCCCATCTGCCTAGACTTAAGTATGATATTAAATCTATTTTCTTTTAGCTGTACTAGTGAGTTGTCTTGGAAAGGAAACAAATCAAACTTTATTTTACCTCTCTGAGGATGCTGTATAAAGCAGTACTTCCTCATAAAATATACGGGGTCTTTCGAGCACTTCACGTACTCGTCAACTAAAGCTTGTTTGATTGTTTTGTTTGTCATAACCTATATATAAATATATATGTATATAAAAGTTACGTTATTTTTTTGAACGCTTTTCGAAACTTCTTCCTCCGAAATACGCGCCAATTACTGTTATCAATACTAGCTGTAACAGGTCAGTCCATTTTTCTTCTACTTCAAAAGAAATTGTACCTGCATCAATAAATATCATTAAAACTGTACATACTACTAGGAATATAAGCACCATAGGTCTAACGTTTTTAGACAACCAAGAATCAGAATTCATATCTGACTTCCATCTGTCCGTTATGTTTGCCTCCATTTCTGTTTCGTATTTTGCGATCAGTTCTTTGACTTTCTGCTCTGCTTTTAACTTTTCTTCTTTAGATGTATGAAGATTATCTATCACGCCTCCAACACCTTTTACTAAGTCAGCAGCTCCTCCTGAAAATAAATTTGTTAATATGCTCATTGTTCTTCTCCTTTTAATAATTCTTCTGTAAGTTTTGATTCAGAATCTATCCATTCCTTAAAACGGTTTTTTATTTCTTGCTTTGCAGACTTGGTTAGTTTAGACCAATCTTCCACTTCACCTGATTCTGTTATATAGTTATTAGAATCCATTCTGGAAAACCAAGAATTAAATCTTTCTTCTTGTGAAGTTTTCCAAGAACCAAAGTTTTCTCTTATTGTCTTTTCCATCCAGTCTTTGTAAATACCTTTTGCTCTCATATCAAGTTCAAACTTGTTTTGACAGAATAAGCAGTGTTCGTATAATCTATACATTTTTTTATGTGAAGAGCTTTTCATAGCTGACTTACATTTAGGACACGATAAAGGTACTCTTAATTTTTTTCTAGCATCATTGAGTTTTGTATAGTTTTGTTTTATACCATTTTTTATAGTCCAAGTCTTACCATCTTCTTCCCATATATCACCTTCTGACATTTTTTTCGAATATTTTTTATATCCGCTGCTTGACTTAGTTTTTTCACTATAGTTACCTGTTGCCAGGTTTCTCATTCTTTGTATTTTATCTTTCGAAAATTTCATATATAACCTTTAGAAGTACATCATACCTGTGATTTGGTTTACTGGTGCAAAAGCTCCGGTTAGCTTGTATGTTTTTCCCTTGTATACAAATACTAAACCTTCACTTGGCACTATAGAATCCATACCACCGATAGAATTTAATTTATTTAATTGCTGCTTTAACCTATTTATTTTTTTTATGTCGCCACCTTTTTTAACTACAGATATTGCTGTCTTAATTTGCTTTCGTATATTCTGAACTGCTTTGTCTGGATTTGCAGCCAAAAAGCCTTCTGCATTCTTAAGTACTTCTGCGCCTAGTTCAAAAAATAATTTTTCAAAAGGAAGCATGTTCTTTTTAACTTGGTCAGCATGTTTCATCTTATCTATTTCGATAGCACTTGCAAGAATCTTTTCGTCTGATATTGTTTTCTTATTAAGTCTAAATGATTTATCAAAGAATGCCCATCGTTTTATAAGTCCAGTCTTTATAGTGTTGTCGATGCCTTTAAACTTCTTGTCTATATAATCAGACCACCAAGCTTGATGATATTCACTAAACGTATTTGAATCTGACATGTTGAATTTAGACATTAACTTATTAAGCTTTCCTAAGAAATAAGGTTTTCTAGCAGAATAATCCTGGTGTGGATTTACTTTTAGAAATTGAGGTCCTATAATTGTAAAGTTCTTCTGTACAGATTGATTTACTTGAGCAATCATTCCTGCAAGAATTCTAGCTCCATCTGCAACAGAACCCACAGGCATTCCATCTTTATATTGCAATACATTGTGGAACTGTAGATGTGGTGCATCATAGTTAATTACGTTTGAAGATGCAGGGTACATTATTTCCATATTTATCCAATTGTTACCATCATCAAATATTTTCTTAAGCTGTTTATCATTTAATGATTTTATAGCTTTCGACAAATCGCTCATAGCGTAGTTAAAAGCTTTTTCTATATTACCTCTGCCTGAAAACTTCTTTGCGATAGCACTTGAATCGATGCCTCCTCTTTTTATATCACCTGTGTTTCTTGCAGCTAGCAATTTTTTATTCCAAGTTATAAATAAGTTTTGTCCATCAGTCTTTTCTGTTGCTCCAGTTTCTAGGTCAAGCTTTCCTTGTAATGAAATATCGATTATCTGTCTGAAGTCACCGAACTTCAAACCTCTATCATCAAATGGGTGTGACATGTGGCCGTATGCTCCTCCTTCTAATAAAAGTCCTTCTGAAAGACTTCCTGGTTTTTGAAGCTCTATAGGTTCGTCAGTGTTTGAATCTCTAGATACTTCTGCACCTAAAAAGCTTACAAACTCATACCCAACTCTTGTTGCAATATACTTAGACCACTTTGCCCATCTGTCATAAGCAACTCTACCTTTTTTATCTTTAAGCACATTTGTTCCTGCTATAGCTCCTGGAACTCCAGTTGGCCAATATGATACAGCACCTGTAGGTCCTCCACTCATATCTTTTTCAAACTCTGTATCATGTACAAAAAACTCTTCGTTGCCTGAAATGTAATTAAGTACCTCCATACCTAAGCTTTCTGCAGATCGCTTACCAAAACTCTTCCAAGATTTTTGATTACCCCAATAGCCTCTAGGTCCATCATCTACAATATCCCCTGATTGATTACTGTTTTCTTTTAAAAATTTTGGCATATCAAAGTAATTACAAAAGCCTTCCATAACTTCATTTAGTTTTTCTAATTTATTTACTATTAAATTATAATTTTTTGTATGTCCAAATATACCTTTGAATATTTTTGTTTTTTGTTTTTTATCTATATCTTTATCACCTAAAGCTTTTCTTATTGCAGTACCACTCATCTCTCCATATCCTGGTACATTCATGCTAACATGTGGTGCTACTAATATATAAGCGCCTTCTCTATATCCAACCTCGGCTTTTCCTTTCCATTCTGTGAAAAACTTTCCACTTGTAAGTCTACCTGCATCTTTTGCTCCAAATATAAATACTGCAGCAGTTGTATCTGGATTGTATTTTTTCAGTATTTCCTCAGCTTTATAGGGACTCTTTACTTGAACTACATTAGATATACCATATGAATTTACGATTTTTTTCTTTTCTGAAAATGAGAAAGGTGATTTTGGTAAATCAACTTTTCCGCTTGTTGCAACGTATGCGTCTTTAAACTTAGACTGTAGCCACTTAAATGTCTTTGCGTGGTGAGCTCCCATAGGCTGAAACCTTCCAGGATATATTGCAACGATATCTTTTATATTAGAATCTTCGTTAATTATATTTTCAGCAAGCCAATTACCTAAACTCATTTCTTTCTCAACTCAATTTCTTTTTTAATCCATTTTTTTGCAATATGGTTTTGTATAGGTCTTGTTACAAATTCTCTTGCCTTTGATTTCACAATTTTAGCAAACTCTTTGTATTCCGAATTATCTACAACAAGCATATTACTAGAACCAAACAAACCTTGAAACTTACCTAAGTTATTTTGTACAGCTTGCCAAGATGATTTTACCAATTCAGTTGGAAGTTTTCTTTCTCTCTGCTGGTTTCTTTCAAGAGCAACGTCTAGGTCAGTATTTACAAAAATCATAAAACAGTCATAACCTACATCCTGTAATCGTTTTTTCTGTTTCGCTATATTTCCATAATTTTTGCCTGTACCATCAATAAGTAAACCTAGCCTTGAATTTATATAATTTTTTAGTGCTGCATCTCTAACTTTTTTACTTTTCTTTCTTAGCAGCATTGCCTGTTCATATTCTTCTGGATTTAACCTTGCTATATCTTGACTTAATCCTTTCATTTGTAAATATGTTTCAAAGTACTTATCACTATTAACAGACTTAAGGCCTTGTGCAGAAACAAAAGGCATTTTTTCTGGCATTCCGAACAATGATGATGCTGCATATGATTTTCCACTACCAGGGCCGCCAGCTGTAAAAACTGCTTTAAAAATGCCTGGGTCATATACTCCTTCGTTAATTATGTCTTGTAGTTTTATCATATATATAAATATCAGTTTAATCGATTCCTTGTTTAAAAACTACTCTGATCTAGTTTAAATACTACAGTAGTATAATAATTTTTGGATGCATTTAATGGAGCCTGTAGTGACACCAACAATCTGTCTCCTGCTTCAAAACTTCTTCCTTCAGCTTCTGAAAAGTCTAATGTATTTTTATAGTTAGTTGCTGCTGTTGTGGTCGTTGCTGTTGCTGTTCCTTCTATAGCGCTTGCTTGGTCTGGTATAATATGTAGTTTACCTGTAAGTGTAACTCCTCTACCACTAGATAATAAACTTGCATTACTTCTCATAATAATCTTTACTATTTCTCCATTACAAGGTGCCACAAAATTATCTCGTCTTCCCGTAACACTTGTTCCTTCAGTTTCACCATCTGACAAAGGAACATATTGTTGAGAATTTATATTACCATTAAAGTTTGCTATTACTGGATAATGTATATATCTAGCGTCTCGTTTAGCAGTATTAGCAGTGATTGCAGATGCTTGACCAGATGTTATACCTGTTTTAGCAGTGTTTGCAGTGATTGCAGATGCTTGACCAGATGTTATACCTGTCTTAGAAGTGTTTGCAGTGATTGCCTCTTGCTCCTCGCTTGATATTCCTCTCTTTGCAGTGTTGGCTGTTATGGCTGAAGCTTGACCTGAAGTGATTCCGGTCTTTGCAGTGTTTGCAGTAATAGCAGAAGCCTGCCCAGATGTTATTCCAGTCTTATTACTGTTCGATGTTATAGCAGAAGCTTGCTCAGATGTTATTCCGGTCTTTGCAGTATTAGCTGTAATGGCAGAAGCTTGGCCACTTGTTATTCCAGTCTTTGCTGTATTGGCTGTTATGGCTGAAGCTTGACCTGAAGTAATTCCTGTCTTTGCTGTATTGGCTGTAATAGCAGAAGCTTGTGCAGAAGATATTGTTGTAGTGTTACCTGCCAGTGCTTTAGTTGATGTTGTACCTAGTCCAGGGAAACTAACTTTTGAAGTGTTGGCAGTAATAGCAGAAGCCTGTTCTGAAGTAATTCCTGTCTTTGCACTGTTAGATGTTATAGCAGAGGCTTGGCCACTTGTTATTCCTGTTTTAGCAGTGTTGGCTGTTATGGCTGAAGCCTGTCCTGAAGTAATTCCTGTTTTAGCTGTATTTGCGGCTACATCTGTTGCTATATCTATCCCATCAACTGTTCCACCTACAGTTATGTCACCGGCAAAAGTTGCGTTATTATTACCAGCTATAGCAAAAGCGGTAGAACTATCAGTATCGTTATAAACGATAAAAGTACCATTGTCATTTATTATAGAGTAATCGTCGTCACTATTTGAGTCAGTGAAAAGTATTCTTGGATATGTACCGCTTAATGTTAAATTACCTGATATATCAGCATTACCGTCTATATCTAAAGTATCACCTTGAACTTCTCCAGTTATATCAACACCACCACTTGTTGTTTCAAACTTTTTTATCCCGTTATGATATAGCTGAGTTTGTGCATTTGCAGATCCGTATAAAGCATACTCTCCAGTTGAAGTTTGTAATGATACATCTCCATTAGCCTGTATGTTGTTTACGCCAGTAATATTGTTATTGCCCATAGCTATTGCACCTGACATTGTACCGCCAGCTTTAGGTAGCTTGGTAGCTAATGCAGTTGTAAGAGTTGAAGCATAACTAGCGTCATCATCAATTGCTGCAGCTAATTCATTTAATGTATCTAATGTTCCTGGAGCTCCACCGATTAAATCAGTAAGCTCAGTTTGAACATAAGCAGTTGTTGCTATTTTTGTTGAGTTATCATTGGACGATGGTGTTGGTGCAACAGCGTTTCCAGTAAATGTAGGACCAGCAAACATAGTCGCTTTACTTTCATTAGTAGCGTTTCCTAAACCTACATCACCTGCTGTAGTGCCTTGTGCTCTAAGCGAAGCGAATGTTCCATCATTATCAAAGTTGTCTCCTGTTGCATACCCTGCTGAAGCGTGGTTTCCCCAACCATGTGCTGTAGCTGCCTTTGCTCCATCTGCTGCAACATCTCTGCCATCAACCGTACCACCTACAGTCACGTTGTTTGTTATTGCTACGCTTGCAAATGTAGGTCCGCTTGTAGTTAATACATTTTGGTCCATGTCATATAATTCGTTTGCACCTTGACCTGTATTTAATGTATCTGTATCAATTGCTAAGTGTCTTTTTGTTCCTGTTACTGTTGCCATTATATCAACCTCTTTCTTGTTATATTATATCCATGCGATTCTTTTTCTGCAGAGTGTAATGTTCCGTATACGCACATCATGCCACCGCTATATCCTAAATTATATGCTTGCTTTGCTTCTGTTCCACTTGATGCTATTTTATATCTTAACTGTGTGCCTGTTGTTGAAAAAATATGTTTAGGTTCATTTGCATAATCATATGATTCCCAGTCTGTTCCATTATTGTTAGATACATGTACTGTTACTGTTACTCCTGCAGGTGCTATTAAATTAACATTGCTAATTATTGCGTAATCTACATTTGCAGAAGCGTCTAATGTAAATGTTCCAAATACTACTTCCCAATTACCTCTTAGCAAATCGGGGTCATCTGCATCGTTCCACACCATAAATCTGTGACCATCAGCACTGTATCCCATTTGAATCCAATATTTAGTTCCATTGGCAGATGCCATTCTTACCATATGACCTCCATAATCGTGTCGAACTGATCTGCTGTAACCATTAGATGTGTCTTCAGTAACGTCGATGTATTTATGCATTCCTGGTGTTTTAAGATTAGTTCTATCAATAAATCCACCTAGCATATTATATCCTCTATCAGCATGAGTTCTTACATAAGTGGGATGGTCTGGGTGCTTATCCATTGGTACTCCACTTGTTTTTTGGTATTTATGACCAAACCTAAAATGGTTATTAAATAAAACATTAGATGCATTATTCGTGTATATTTGATTAACTATTGTTGGGTCGCCTCCTGTAAAGCAAGGGGTAATGTCTACTTCTGCTATTCTACTAGAACCTCCTACTAGGATTTTGTTAGGATAATTAACTGGGTCATCACAATGAAAACCTTGTTCATATCCATCGTCACCAACTCCTGCGTCTCCCATATCGCACCAAACTGTTTTAGGTGACGAGGTTGATGCTGATACTATCAATGTAAAATTTGCATTATAAAAAGGGAAGTGATACATTCTATCATTTATTTCATCATAAAATAAACATCCCCTATAACCATTTCTATCTATTACACCTGAACCTGAAAGGTAAATGTCACTTGATGTTTGGTCTAATCTTTCTTCTGCGCCTGTTCTTAAGTTTCTTCTCATTATTTTTTTATAATGATGTGAATCATGGTCAGTAGCGTAAATCCATTCTCCTGCTGCTGACAAACCACTTGTGTAACTAGTACCAACTCTATTTACATATCCACCACTTGTATCTTGAGAACCAATAAAAGCATCGGGTGTACTGTGGGAAGGTCTATCATGTTTTACAAATGTAGTACCACTACCTGTACATCCGCTATAATCAAATGTAGTATAGCCTTCAACATTATACGACATCACAACACCTAATTTGTTTATAGTGTCAATTGCAACTGATTGCATATGATTGTATGTTGATGTTGTATCTCTCCATAAGAATTGAGTTTCTTGAAATAATTTAGTCATTGAACCATCATTATTTAATCTTCTAACTGCAAAGCCATCACCCCAACCTGTTGTAAATAACAAATCGCCGTCTACTTCAAAGCCATTTGGAAAACCTATTACTCTATCGCCGCCATCATATTCTCCACTAGGGGAATTCACAAGGGTTGTTCCATAACCACCTTTTCTCTGAGGTATAATTGCCTGTTGGCCAGCGTAGTCATTCATGCCTGCATTAGTAATAGAAACAATATTGCTGCGTGTTATTTTTTGTGTTTTACTCGCCATTGTATTCCTCTATCTGCTTTTCAAGTTCTTCAATATTAGTTTTAAGAAGTTTATAAAGAGTTTCTTCTTTTTCTTCTCTTAGTTCTTCTAACCTTAAATCTTCTTGACGAGCTTCTAATTGTTCTTGTAATTCTTCTAATGTCATATTATGCTACCGTTATCTCTACCCAAAATTGATGAAACTTTGCTTTATCTTCATCTGCAATTGTGTACATTAAATTTGTTCTGTCTCCTGTATAAGCTAGCGTTGCGCTGCTTCTTGATAAACTTCCTTGTGTTGCATGTGCATGTTTATATACTTTATAATTACCTACAAATCTTGAATTTGCAGAAGGCTTGTCCCATTGTATATAGTATGTTGTATTTAATGGAGTAACAGATAAGTCTGTAGGTTCTAAGCTTGATATTGTAAATGACTTAGATGCTGTTGCTGCATTAGAATAAACACCGCCTTTTACTGCATATACTTTATACGCTATTGTTCCTGTTTGGTCGAATGTGTTATCTATTACTGACATAGTATTAGCCATATCAGCTGGTGATATTACAGATATAAGTCCATAATCTCCACCGTCTATTGAGTTAAACACTAGATAGTAATCGATGTTTGCTGTCGCTGATTTTGTTATACTTAAATCTATAGTGTCGTTAACTATAGAAGTTGATAGTCCAGCTGGAGCACCAACTCTTGTTATTTCTAAGTTTGCCTGAGTAACAAGCTCATCTACACGAGCATTAAGTGCAATGATTGCTGCAATTTCTGGTACGTTGTCTTGTAGTTCTGTATCTCCTAAAAGCTCTGCTGTTCTTGAATATTGTTCCTTCTTTGCGTAATCCTCATTTCCTGAATCTAAAGTACCTGCCTTAGATTGAGCAAGCATTTGAGTCATAGTTAGTATCGATCTTCTTGCCATTATGATGTTCTCCTAGTACCTGAAATTGTAAAGTTTGCTTTTACTGCATTTGTGTTGCTGTTTGTTGTATCTAAAAATCCTACAGCTATAAATATTAGCTGACCTTCATCAACGTCTACTGTTGCTTCTCCATCAAAGTTTCTAAATCTTCCTGACGTAGTTGACTGGTTTATATGTATTATTTCTGTTATTGATATAGCAGAATTTGTATTATCAGATCTGTCTCCAATGAAAACCATCATTGAAATTGTAGGAGAGTCACCCGAAGGTCTTACTTGGCCTTTAAGCTTTATCTTTTTTAAATTATAAGGTACTTGCATACCGCAGTTTGAGTTATCTTCATTAATAGTCATAGCGCTGGCAGAAGTTATTTGCTTACTCCAGTTGTGGTGGTTCCAGCCATAACTACCATTTCCAATATTCATTTGAGTAGTAGACTTATTTGTAAAATATATATTACCACACCAAAGTGAGTTATCCGAACCTTCGACTTCACCTGATACGTTGATGTCTCCTGTTACACCTAATGTGCTTCCGTCGTATGTTAAACCAGATTCACCGTTTAGTGAATTTGAATCTGTAGCTGTTACAACTCTATTATTAACACCATTAGACAAGTCTGCTAATGTGCTTCCCCACACTCTTGAATCTATCTCATCTGTTTTTACTATATTTGATGAGTCCAGGACAAGTACTGTATTATCTGTACCTGCTAATGCCTGGCCTAATTTAAGTTGGTTGCTGACTGTTGTGTGTGAGGCATCGATGTTGACCATTGACTGGTCCCTAACTATTAAGTCTATATCTGGTGTAGTTTCTTCACCATCGGTAGAATCGAATTTTATACCTGATATGGTTCCCATACTTGTGAGATGTTCGATTCTATTTGTTCGCATCCCTAGCGAACTTGTAACTTCATTTAATTGCGCATTCGATCCCGAAGTTACGACTTTTTTCCAATTTGGCATGTTTTTCTCCTATGGTTGGTTACAGATAAATCTGCCCACTTCCCTTTCGGGCCTAATAGTTTAATATAAATATATAGATAAGTTTTATTAAGCTGTTAGCTTCTTACTTTCTTTGGTAATCTGCTTGTCGACTTTATCTAAAACTGTAACTACAAACCTTGCATCTTTACCTGTTATTTGTGATGCGTTAATAGCTGCTTTTATAAAATTTAACTCGTGAATAGTATAACTCATATTTTTTCTCCTTTTATATCAATATAATAAAAAAATCCGACATATAAAAATATACATCGGACTTTTACTATTTATTGTATTCTTTCTGAAGCTTAGAAGTAAGATGATATAGCGAATCTATCATGTTACCATTAAAGTTTGAGTTTTTCACAAGCTGTAAAACAATTCCTATTTCATCATTAGTTAATTGAACTAAGTGATACTCTTGTTTTCTTGTTTTTCCACCTCTTATTTCTGAAATTTTCTTTCCTTTTATTGCCATGTATAACCTTTTTAACATTTTATCTTATTCAACGTAAACGTAAATCTCTGAACTTTCAATTTTTATATTACCATTGTATTGGTAAGAAGCGTTTGAGCCTGTAACTACCATAGCAACAAATGCATCTGATGCTATTGCGCTTTGACCTTCTGTTGCTCCGCTAAAATCAAATCCTAATCTAGAAGCTGATTCGTCCCAACCTAATGAAGCACCTTGTCCTTCAAATACTAAACCAGCATCTGCTGCAGCACCACCATCATTTAAGTTGATGAATTTATCTGTTATATTTAAGTTTGTTACGTTTGCAGTTATAGTGTCACCTGATACAGTTAAATCACCAGTTACTACGAAGTCTCCACCAGCAGTCATTGTTACGCCATTACCAATAGTAGTAGCTGTATCAATTTGAGGTAGTCTTGCTTCTAAGTTACCAACACTAACATCTACATCGGTATTTGTAATAGCTCCAGAAGCTGCTCCTAAATATCCCCATTGTGCAGCTGATATTGTAGTTGAGCCAATGTTTTCTAGTTGAGCACCTTCAGCTGCCGTTAGATTAGAAAGCTCTGTTACTTGAGATATTGCTATTGTTTTGTTAGTTAATGTTTGTGTACCATTTAACGTTACATCACCCGTGTTAGTTGTATATCCAAAATCAGTAACAAATGTATGGATTTGGTCAGCTGTTGCTAATCCAGTACCACTATCTGCAATTGCGGCTGTATCTAATACGGCACCTGTTCCTAAACCTAATGTAGTTCTAGCGTTAGATGCAGCAGCGTCATCAATTAAAGTTTTACCAAATGCTGATATTGTTGTATTTGCAGGTAAAGATAAAGTTTTAATGTCTGCATCTACATCTGCTTCTGGTAATGCAGCATCTGCTGTTGTTCCTTGAGCTGCTGTTGCATATGCTGATGCAGCTGTTGTTGCAGCGGTTCCTAAACCAAGACTTGTTCTAAGTGTTGCTCCTGATTCTAGTACAAATGCAGAGCCATTACCTATTAGAACATTACCATCACCTGGTGATGCTGATAATCCTGCTATGTCTGCTAAATTTGCATCGTATGCTTGTACATCTGAACCTATTGCTAAACCTAAGTTGCCTCTGGCGTCTGCAGCTGTAGAAGCTCCTGTACCACCTTGTGCGACTGCTAAATCTGTTGTTAGTGTTAGTGATGCTAAGGATGCAGCCGCTCCTTCAACAATTACCTTTTTCCATGATGCCATTTGTTTTTCCTCTTTATTTTTTTAATTTGACATTTATTTACTTTCTGTCAATGACAGAGTTTGGTTAGTCATAATATAAATATACAGTACTTTATTGTTTATGCGTTATCTCCAACATAAAACACACCTTGTCTATAATATATACCACCTTCTACTGGAGTAGGTGTGCTTCCAGCACTTCCTAGTACAGTAATACCTTGTGAGTTTATTTTAAACTTTTCTGCAGAACCTGTTACGTCGTCCATTCTTATTATAAATGAATCAGCAGCAGAGCTTGAAAGTACAAAGCTTCCTGACACTGACACTTGTTCTGTAGATGTAAATTGTAATTTAGTCGACGATGAAAACTCAACAAGTGAATCAGACGCTGTTATATATGCAACGGTGTTAGCCGAGCCTGTAAATTGTAGTACGCCTAGTCCAGGCCTTATTATTATATCTGCCATCTATTTCACCGTCTTTAGTTTTTTAACATCTTTTCTTGTAGCGTGTACTACATAATATGCGTTTACTTTACTACTAAATAAAGCATCGTTATTTATAAATATCTTGTTATCTGATATATCCTTTACAAATAAATTCTGGCTTTTACCTATAGCAGTCAACTGCACTGTAATACTATCTTCGTGTACTAGCCACTTCCATTCTTCAGGTAGTTCTATGACTTTGTCTTGTGTTTTTCCTCTTACATAGACAGAGTGTTCAGGTCCTTCAAGCACACCGTATACTAATTTTTTACCTTCAATATCTTTATGAGGTATACTAAATGATTTTACTGCAGCTTCTATTGTGCCAGTAAATTCTGCGTTTTCTGCATATATGTCACCACTTGCACTTATATGACTTGACGCTGTTACTGGAGAAGTCATTTCAATACCCTTGGTACTTCTTAATTTTGTAAATTTAGATGTATTACCGAATAAGAAGGTGTCGGCTGCAAAGTCAATTGCATTATGACCATCTACTGTATATAATGTAGAGTCAATAGAAGTAACACCTGTTATATTATTTACTGTTAAATCCCCACTTGCACTTATATTACCTGATGCTGTAATGTTACCATTTGCATATATACCTCCATCCTGAAAGGTGTACTCGCCAGAACCAGCCTCTGTATTTTTAAGTATTCTATTTAGTCCTTCACCTAATGTGATGTGGGTAAAGCTTCCTTCATACCCTTGAAGTTTTCCAGTAGCTCCACTTGCAATTATATTATCTGCCGTTAAATCTCCGCTTGCACTTATGTCACTAGTTACTCCAGCACCGCTTAATACTAAACTACCAGATATAGTTGTTGTTCCATCATCATCTAAGTGCAATACAGTATGGTCTGCTTGGAATCTTAATCCTCCGCTTGAGAATCTATTTCTTATAGCCCAGTCTGGTGTCTGGTTGTTTTTTAATTCTAATGTTGCATTTCCATTACCTGTTGTTTCAAGTACAGCATTTACACTTTGAGAATCTTTAACATGAAGTTGATATGATTGTACTGTAGCAGGAGAATCTCCTATTTGAATTGTATCAACTTCCAAATTACCTGATGCAGTAATACTACCGTTGAATGTATGGTTGTCATTTGCAGCATCACCAAAAATATTTGAACCACTAGAATAAATAATTGATGATGTAACTATAGAAGCTGTTATGCTTGTTATATCTATACTGTTTGCTGAAATTGTGTCGAAAGATACAGCAGACGTAGTAG
>Ga0222717_10000450_pt1 | contig 35635 bp, 28 predicted proteins | sample C33_18DmetaG_FD_165053 | JGI IMG/M metagenome (GOLD analysis project Ga0222717, IMG submission 165053) | Estuarine water microbial communities from San Francisco Bay, California, United States - C33_18D | ecosystem: Environmental > Aquatic > Marine > Unclassified | place: USA: California... | reverse complement strand
AGAGCTTTGGCGTCTTAACGATTCGTTTTCTGAAGTTGCTGGAATGTGGTTGGAGTGTGAAGCAAATGTAGGAGGCTTGCAGCACGCTTAGCCATGACTTTGCCGTGGGCACAGTGATGGAGCAATCAGTTGGTTGGATACGCTCAAGATCATTACACAACTGCCGATTTGGATTCGCTCTCTTCCAGTCTCTTACGCTTTACGCCGATTGTGGAATCACAAGTAGGCCTGCCGATCTTGATCGGTTCAAATTTGCACCTTTCGATTGGTGCGACAGAGATCGACAACATTCGCGTCTCTGCATCTACAGTGGAGATCGACCTCAGCGATGGCGGCGCGCAAGAGGGCAGTCTGACGTTCTACAGCAAGCAGGCCCTCAAAGCTGCAGGCTCTGAAAACTGTGAGATCGTCTCGGTCAAAGACCTCGGCGACGACATTTGGCAGGTCAACCTCACTGGTCGCCAGTGGGGCACCGCACAGTCGCTTGCGCTAACAATTCAATAGTCTGACACTGCTCGCAGTTTTCTCTGCGTAGCAAATCTAGATTCTTTCAGCCACTACCCTGCATATGGAGGGTAGTGGCTCCATTGTAGTTTGCTATGATGCGTCGTATGAAATTTAGCCATACGCTCTTTGCTCTGATCGCCTTGTGTATCTCCTTCGGAGTGAGTCCTTGTTTGGCTAAGAGCAGTCAGGTAAACGCGACTGAACTCTCTGAGGTTGCGACGCACCCCGCGAAGATGGATTGGTGGTTGGATGATAAGTTTGGGCTCTTCATTCACTGGGGCCCTTCGAGTGTTGCCAGCGTCGAAATCGGCTGGGCGCGTGCGTCGCATCCCTTTGATCATCAGGGCAAGCTCGAGTTGATGCCGGATGCCGAGTATGACGCCCTCTACAAGCAATTTAATCCGGTCGATTTCGATGCCGATCAGTTGGTGCGCACCGCCAAAGCGGCAGGCATGAAATACCTCGTCTTCACGGCCAAGCATCATGACGGATTTTCCAATTGGGCGACAGAGCTCTCGGATTATAATAGTATGAACGCGCCTTACGGTCGCGATATCTGTAAAGAACTGGCCGATGCGGTGCACAAGCACGGGCTCAAGCTCGGTTGGTATTACTCCACGCGTGACTGGTCGCATCCAGATTATCTGGTGGGCGATAACAGTCAATACAACGACTACTACCACGGTCAGATTCGCGAGTTGCTGACGAATTATGGTCAAGTCGACGTGCTCTGGTTTGACCATGTTGCCGGCAAGTGGTCGGACTATCGTTTCGAAGAGTTGTTTGAAATGATCTATGAGCTGCAGCCACAGATTTTGGTAAATAATCGTGCCGCCAAGTTTGTGTTTCGGCACAAGGCGGGCACGCCGACCCCAGAGCTGTTCGCATTGACCAAGGGCGACTACGAAACGCCCGAAGGTAAGATCGGTAACTTTCGAGTGGATTACCCATGGGAGACTTGCATGCCGATGTCGAAGGGCCCGGATGGGCACGGTGGCTGGTCGTATCGCCCGGAGGCTGTGACTGCGAGTTTTGAGAAGTGTGCGCAGATGTTGGCAGCGTGCGTGACGGGGGGTGGGAACATGCTGCTGAATGTGGGCCCGATGCCCAGCGGCGAACTGCGCTCGGAGGAGCTTGCTAACTTGAAAGCGTTGAAGCCATGGATGCAGACCTATGGTGAGAGTATTTATGGCACACGCGCAGGGCCCTATGTGAGTGGGCAGTGGGGGGGCGCATGCCACAAGGGAAATGTTATTTACCTACACGTGTTTGAATGGGCCGATGGCCAGCTCTCGCTTCCCACGCTACCACGGAAAGTGTTGCACTGTGAGGCGCTCGGCGGTGAGTCCGTGAGTTTTACCCAGAATGCAGATGCACTGACCATTCGATTGCACGAGTCAAAGATGCGATCACTACGACGCACGTTTAAACCCACAGAGCGCAGCTTGCACCGGGTGCTCAAGCTCACGCTGGAGCCGGGTGCTGATATGGCATTGATCCCAGTGGAGGGCCATGTCGCAAAGCAACAGCATGGCACATTGGTGAACCCGATGTGTGAATGAGCGGGGCGGGGCTTATTTTTTGGAGGGCAATGCTCCGTCATTGCCGTGCGTTGGTTTTGGCCTCGGTTCGGCGGCAATGACGGAGCATTGCCCTCCAGAATGGGTGACTAAATTAAAAATATAATGAAGGTTAACAAAAAAAATAGTCTAGGGTCTGCGCTACTTAGTGCCGCTGTATTGTTTTGTGTGTCAGGCTGTGCGAAACTAGGTCCGGAACCGGAATCAAAGGTCACTTCCGAACAGGGGCAGCGATTCCTTGCCGTGCTACAGGCGTCGAACTGGGTGGTTGAAGATGTTCAAGGGCAGGTCATTGCACCCGATCAAATTCAGGTCGAGCGCGTTTGGGACGGCACACGTTGCCGCGCCTCGGTGACGAATATGGGGGACACTCCCTTACGACTGAAAAGTGTCGTTTTGTTTGAAGTGGCTGAGCACGGGTTTTCGCCGGACACGCCGATCTACGGTGAGGGGTTTCAGATGCTGTATCAAAATGGCGGCACTTTGGGGCAGCGCGAAGACATCGGTAATAACTCTGACGTAAAGCACTACAAGATTCCTGACTTTAGGGGGCTGCCGACTGCCTATGGCGTGTTGAACCTCAATCTTACGGATACAGATAATCTTTTGCTAGGCTTCGCGGCGTGCGAGCGTTTTATCGGTCGAATCAGTTTTGATGCGCAGCAACTGTTGATCTCGATGGATACCGAAGGACTGGTGTTGCAGCCGGGGGAGCGTTGGTCGCTCGAAGAGTTTGTTGTGCTGAGCGGTGAGCGCCAGGGCGACTTGTTTAATGAACTGGCCCAGCGGATCAATCGCAATCATCCGCCACGTAAGGTGAGTCCGGTGGCGACGGGGTGGTGCTCTTGGTATTGCTACCGTATGGATGTGACGGATGAAATTATCCGCGACAATTTGGATATTTTTAAGGAGCAGGTGCCCGAGTTGAAATTCATTCAGTTGGATGATGGGTATCAGCCCTTTTTCGGCGATTGGTTTGACCCGAATCCAGAGTATGGCGACGTCAAGCAGACCATTGCCGATATTCGCGCAAAAGGGTTTGAGCCTGCGATTTGGGTGGCGCCCTTTATCGCGCAGAAGGATTCGCGTGTGTTGCGCGAGCATCCGGATTGGTTTGTGAAGAATGCCCACGGCGAGCCGCTCGATTCCAGCACGGTCTCGTTTGGCGGTTGGCGCTATGGCCCGTGGTATGCCTTGGACGGCACGCACCCGGAAGTGCAGCAGCATTTTGAAAACATCTTTCGCACGATGCGCGAAGAGTGGGGGGTGAACTATTTTAAACTGGATGCCAACTATTGGGGCGCGCTCCAAGGCGGTCGCCATTATCAGCCGAATGCCTCGCGTATCGAAGCGTATCGGCAGGGCATGGCAGCCGTGCTGCGCGGTTGTGATGACGAGACGGTCGTGCTGGGCTGTAATGCGCCGATATGGCCTTCCTTTGGACTAGTGACTGCAATGCGCACCAGTGGTGATATTCGCCGTGCATGGTGGTCGTTTAAATCACTGGCGCGTCAAAATCTGAGTCGTTGCTGGCAAAACGGAACGCTGTGGGACTCGGACCCGGATTGTATCGTCCTGACCACCGATAGCCCATGGAATATCAAAGGCGATGTCACGGACAACGAGTGGCTGTTTCACGCCACCTCGATCCACGCAGTGGGTGGGTTCATCTTGAGCGGGGACAAGGCCGAGCATTTGCATGCGAAGGAACTCGGGATTCTTAAAAAATTACTCAATCCCACGGGGCAGGGTGCACGGTTTACCAATACCAAATTGGAAACCGGTATCACTGACCTTGGCGACACTCAGTATTATTACTTCTTCAATTGGAGTGATACCGAAACCGTCGATCTTTCGGTCTCGCTAGTCCAGCTAGCCGAGTTGACTGACTTCTGGACGGATGAAACGCTCGGTCGCCATGAGACCTCTTATACTGTCCAGCAATTGTCTCCACGCTCCGCCCGTTTGATTGTGGCTCGGCCGGTGGAAGATTAGTGGAGGGAAACGTGCCATCTGGTGTAGCGGAATCCGCGAAGCGGTTTCGATCTATGCAGTGGCCGAGGTTGTGTGGTCGAAATGACACGTCGCCAGTCCGCTACGAGTGAGGGAGTGGTTCTGATAGTGTAGCGGAATCCGCGAAGCGGTTTCGATCTGTGCTATCGATTCGGCTTGAAGAGCCCTAGGCGGTGGGCGCGGTCGACGGCGGCTGGTGCGTTGGGGACTTCGAGTTTCTCGTAAACGTGTTGCACGTGGTAGGCCACCGTGGTTACGCTAATCTTTAGTTCGCTCGCAATTTCTTTTTTAGCCAAGCCTTGGCCGATGAGTTCGAGGACTTCCATTTCGCGCTCGGACAGTGTTTTCTCCGGGGGAGTCGGCTTGGGCTGGCTCCGTAAGGTATTGATGATAAAACGGGCCACCTCGGGGTCGAGTGTCGCACCGCCTTCCATCACGGTTTCGATGCCTTCAGTGATTTCCTTAAACGTGGCGGACTTGAGCAAATAACCTGCCGCGCCTTCGGAGATCGCCCGGGTGACGTCGGCGGCGTTGTCGGATTGTGTTAGTATAATGACCTCGGAGTTCGGGGCATAACCTTTAATCCACGGAAGTGCTTCGAGCCCTGACATGCCGGGGAGGTTGAGATCGAGCAGAATGACATCCGGCTGTTTGGGCGAGGCAGTGTTTTGCAGTGCACGTAGAGCGATTTCGGCTGTGCCGAACTGACTGCCCAACTGCATGTTATCGCTCTGCTCTAGGGCGATGGCGATCGTCTCGCGGTAACCGGCGTGATCTTCCACCAGCATAATGTGAATTTGCTTATTCATTATAGGATTCTAAATTTGTGGCGTTTTACGGACAGGTGGATGCAGGTGCCGCCTTCTTTCGGGTGCTCGGCTGTGACGCTGGCCCTTAAGAGGCGTGCTCGGCGTCGACTTGAAGCGGGGACTTGGTCTTTTCCAGAATCGATGCCGTGTCCATTATCGGTAATCGTTAGGCAGATATCCTTTGGGGTCGCGACTAAGCGTATTGAGACCTTGGTGGCTCCGGAGTGGCGCAGGATATTGATCAGGCATTCTTTGAAGAACAGAAAAATATCGATGCGCACACGGGGCTTGAGATCTTCTAAGAGTGCTTCGCCTGAAAACTCGATGTGATAGTCCAGGTCCGAAAGGAGTCGCCTGGACGAGCGGTTCATTTCTTCGACGAGATCTTCACAGATACCTTTGGCTTCGAGCATGTTGGTGCAGTAGCGCGCTGCGGTGCCACTGCGTTCGGTGAAGGTGCGGATACGATCGAGTAATTTGCTTAGTTTGTCGGGCGAATGCATCAACTCTTTGGACAGGTCGCTGAGTAGTCCGATGGTATGTAGGTTCGCGCCTAGCTCGTCGTGCAGGTCAGCCGCAAAGCGCTCTTTGATACGGGAGATTTTGCGTATTCGGCGGGTGCGTTCGATTAGAATGATGAAGCCGATCCCTACCACCAATAGCACTGTCAACCAGATGAAAATCTGCAGCATGATTTTCTGGCGGGCATAGCGGCGATTCAGTTCGGCAGCGACTTGAGGGCGTTCGTTTTCCAAGTTATGACGATGCGCCAGTTCCTCCACCCATTGTCGAACGGGTAGGATTTGGCCATACAGGTTGGTGCCGTCCGTCAACGCGGCGATGGAGCGCCCCGTGCCGTCGAGTAAGTGAGTGGTCGCTGGTTTGTGGAGTGCCACATTTTGATTGCCAGAAAATAGTTCAATTTCAGCGAATCCCACTCTAGCCTGGTGCTCATTGTCTTCATCGAACACATAGGGCTCCAGAGCCGTGAGGCGCACATAGCGGCACGGAGTCTCCGGGAATCGCTGGGTGAGAATCGGCCCCACATCATAGATCGACCCTCTACGATATTTAGTCAGTGGCACCGCATCGGAGAAATCGGCCTTTAGAGCACCTTCGACCAGTAGTCGGTTGGGCTGGCCGTAGCCCGCCGGTGTGGATTGGGGGATGGTGTCGTTAAAGTCGATCGCATGCAGCTGGATGCGATCCAAGGAATATGTGCGTTCGAGATCGATGGTGATGAAAGGCTGCGCATCGATGCGAGCCACTCCGATAAAGGCGACCGTGCCCTCACCGCGGCCCGCATCCATTAGAAAGGGCGTGAACCCATCGACCAGATAGCCCTTTTTGCGCGCACCGCTGTCTTTAATAATGATCGATGAGGTTGTCACCGGTTGATGCAGTGCCACATTCGTCGCACCGTTGAAAATCATGATTTCAGACAGCTCCAGGTTATATTTTCCGTCAAACTTGCGCGGTGACAATACCGAGGCCTCCACCCGCACCCAAGACGCCGTGGTTGCGCAAGGGATGAGCAAGGGGGCGATGCGTGGCAGGATTGTTGAATCCCCGTTGAATGAGGCGATGACGGTGCCTTCTGCGTCTTTTTTTGTGCCCGCTATAATCCGGAATTGTAAGGGGAAGCCATCGGCTTTGAAGCCGGCTTTCGTGTCGCGCCAGATGGAGGGCACCAGCACGATTTGATCAATGGGGGTGTCCGCTTCCAATTGAATTTGCACCCACTCCGTGTGCTCGGCTTCTAAATGAACATCGGAACGGTAGCCGATCGATCCGACGCCGCTGCGCAGGCTGTAGTGTGCCAGCTCGTCGAGCTCGGTATCAATTGCTGCGGCACGTTGCTGCAGTTGCGAGAGAGAGGCGTTGTGCAGGTCCGCTGGGGGCGTGTTCTGCGCTTCGCCGAAGGTCAACGCGGGGAAACAGCCTGCCAGCAGTAGCAGTATGGCGGTGCTATTTTGTTTAAGCTTCATGCGTTCGAGATACGGGGGCGGAGGTAGGGGAATACTTCGTTCGGTTGACGGGCTCAGGCAAGCCGGAGTCATTCTGTTTTTAGTAAGATAGCGTAGCAGATAGGTTACGACCACCCTATAAACAGAGGGTAGTCAAAAAGGAAGGCGGGGCGTATGATCGGTGCCACACATGTGGGAGGGTGCTCAATCGTCCCGGTGCATTGCGAATCAACAAATTCTTTTGAAAACAATACGACGCTCCATCGGCAGCCTGTTTGCCCTGACTTCACTTTTTCTGGCGAACATTAGCGATGCCGCCGATCTATCCGCCGCCGAGATTTTTACAGACGGTATGGTGCTGCAACAGCAAATGGATGTGCCGGTCTGGGGAAATGCCTCCGCGGGTGACACGATCCAGGTGAACTTCGGTGGGCAGGAAACAACAGCCACAGTCGATCAAGCTGGCAAATGGATGGCGAAGCTTAGCCCGATGAAGGCCTCCGCCGAATCCCGCACCATGGTCATCTCCTCTCAAGTGTCAGGTTCTAGCTTTCAGGTTTCCAATGTCCTAGTGGGCGAAGTCTGGCTGTGTGCCGGTCAGTCGAACATGGCGTGGACGCTGAGCAAATTGACTGCGAAACCGAATCCACAATCTGAATACGAGCCGTTGGCGGACTACCTGCATAATGAAATTCAAACAGCTAACGATCCGCTACTCCGGCAGTTTGCGGTCGTAGGCGTGGCGTCTCCCGGCAAGGAGGTGACTAGCATTCGCGGCAAGTCGGGCTGGCTTGCGGCAGTGCAGGGCAACACGGGCGATTTCTCTGGAACGGGCTATTTCTTCGGACGTGAACTGCGCACGCAACTCGGGGTGCCTGTCGGTCTTGTTTACAGTAACCGTGGTGGCACCGAAATTGAGCCATGGATTCCGAAGCGCGAATACTTGAACACCGCGGAGGGCAAAGCGTTCTACGAAAACGAAACCGCAAAACTCGCTCCTGCAGCGATGAAGCAACACCAGGCCGCTTATCAAAAGAAGCTGGCCGTATGGAAGCAGCAGGCCGCAGCGGCCAAGGCGGCGGGGAAGCGAGCACCGCGCAAGCCGTCCGACACGTTCAACGCCAACCGGATACCGGCCGCGCTCTATAATGGATTTATCCATTCACTGGCACCCTATGCCATGCAGGGCACCATCTGGTATCAGGGCGAGAGCAACACGAACTACCGCACGGAGCATTACCGCGACAGTATGCTGGCCTTGATCAACGGCTGGCGCTCACATTGGGGGCAAGAGACGTTCTACTTTATCTGGTGTCAGCTGGCCAACAAGCACGCGGCCAACGCGGAGCCTATTGATCAGGACAATTGGGCGGAGATTCAAAACCAGCAGCGCGAGGTGCTGGCGCTGACAGACGATACCGGTATGGCCGTGCTCAATGATATCGGTGAGGCCAATAATATACATCCCAAGAATAAAGTGGGTGCCGGTAAACGCCTGGCACTCTGGGCATTAAAGCAGGCCTATGGACAAGAACTGGTTTGTAGCGGTCCGCTCTACAACAGTGCCCACGTCGACGGTATCCGAGTCATAGTCACCTTTGATCATGTCGGTTCGGGCTTGATGGTCGGCAATAAGTATTTGATGGAGCCGACAGAAGCCGTGCAGGTGCCACTGCAACGTTTTCAGATTCGTGGTGCAGACAAACAGTGGCAATGGGCCGAAGCGAAAATCGTCGGCGCTGATACGGTGGCCGTGTGGCACCCGAACATTCCAGCGCCAGTCGAGGTGCGCTACGCCTGGTCGGCCAATCCCGAAGGCGCCAATCTCTACAACAAAGAGGGACTGCCCGCATCGCTTTTTAAAGCAACGGTGGAGTGATTCTGACGACAGATTTTTAGTGGAGGGAAACGCTCCGTCGTTTCCGCGTCAGGATGGGCGGTGCTGATGGCTTCGGTTCGGTGGCAATGACGGAGCATTGCCCTCCAGCTAAAGCGCCGAGATACCCGATGCAGGCGGCACAAATGGTCTCACACGGAGGCACAAAGACACGGAGCTTTTGGATAGTGCATTGGAAGAGCCTCCGTGTCTCCGCGCCTCCGTGTGAGAAATAGCGTCGTGTTGGTTTATATACCTGACTCGGCGGACGGCGCGGAGGCCATCCCTCCGATCAACCCAAAGCATTGACTCTGAGGGAGGGACCACCTCCGCGTGGTCCGCAGTGTGCCAGGGCGGCCGCATAGCCTTGGCGACCGTGGGAGCATTGCCCCCCAGCTAAAACGATTGGTCGGGCAACTTCTTTGAAGATCAGTCGATCATCTCGTGCCTGATTTATTTAACCGCAGATGCACGCGGATGCACGCAGATGCTCAATAGGTTGCTTTAATCTGCGTGAATCGGCGTGCATCTGCGGTCACTTTAAGGTGCCTCGTCGATTCGCGTGAAATGGGCGCATCGGTAGTGAATCTCTGAGATGGAATGAAGTTCGACTCTGTTGTGGAACGGGCTTCTCGAAGAGAGCCTGTTTTACGTTGTCGAGGGCATGCCCGCCTGCAAGCAGGAGAAGCATGCACCACAACCTATAATAAGGGTTTTTTATGCCGGCCACATCCAAAAACCTGCTCACTACCCTCTAAATGTAGGGTATTCAAAATAAATAAAAGCGCCATAGTAGTGCTTTCAAACCTGTCAGAACCTCTGAATGGAACCTCCCAATACCCTAAAAAATACATATGAAAACAACCACAAAGACTCTATTCGCACTCAGCGCCCTCGCTGGTTTATCGTTCACTACTGCGCAGGCCGTGACGATTACCTGGGATGACGGCGCTGGGAATGACAATTGGTCTGACGGAGCCAACTGGGTCGGTGATCCTGCAAATGGCCCGCAAGACGGTGACTCCGTCGTTCTCACAACGACGGCACAGAGCCGGCTGGATTACGCGTGGACTATCGAAAACGGAGCATCCCTGACTTCGACGGCCACGGCCTTAGATGATGAATTGGTCTTACAGTCTGATTCTGTTTTGACCTTGGCAACAGGAGGCACCATGGACATCGCTTTCATGCGGCCTCGTTTCACTGCTGGTGGCGATTTTAATATCTACGCTGGTGCCAGTCTGAATACGGGATATTATGGATTGGCCAACATTTCGGCCGACATTAAATACATCGCTGATGCTACGAGTGTCACGACGTGGAGCAACGCAAATACGTTTGATGTTGGGGCAGACAACTTGACTGTTGATCTGACTGCCTACACTATTGTAGGGGCTAGTTCGCTGACACTAGTGGACTACACGGGCGGCTCTTTGTCTAACACATTTGCTAGTGTCACAGTGACTGATAGTTCGGGAACTCTTACCGAAGGCGTTGATTACACGCTTGATTACACCACCGGTAGCAACATCACGCTGAACGTCGTCCCAGAACCCGGCACTTACGCGCTCATCGGCGGCATGCTGGCGCTCGGTTACGTGATGGTTCGCCGTCGTCGCGCATAGTTTTTCATATTATAGGGGAATCGGTTGGGGAACCGATTTATATTAGGGGAAGACACCCGGAGCAATCCGGGCGTTTTTTTGCGTGTGTCGGGCAGGGCTGAGGCGGTTGTTCTGTATCACGTCGTGCTCGCCGTTGATCGCAGAGCTGGCAGGATGAGGTTTTCACACGGAGACACGAAGACACGGAGCGACTTTGATGTGTTCAGGGGAGGGCACCAACAGCGCGCAACGCTTCCCACTTCTTAACCTACGTAGCTCTTGGAGTTTAAGTGCTTTATCTTTCCTTGGATCAGTTTGTTTTTACAACCGCTTCGCTAGAGAGCCCAAGGGCGAGGGGGGGGAGCTTATACCGTGAGGTTTTCTTTCTTCTCCTAAAACTCCCCTCTCTAGCGAAGCGGTTGTGAACATTCATTCCTTTCCCATATCGTCGAGCGTAAGTCTACGGCCTTGGTTGAACCCTCAAATCCAGGATGATCCACTGAAAATGTCGAAGAACCAACTTGCGACGCCATCTCCAGCAGACTTGGGGCTTCGTCATACTACGCCCACACGTCGTAACACTGCGCCTCACAAGTCGCTCCACCGCGTAAAGAGCTGCGCCCCACGCGGTAGACTGCGGTGAACTGCAGCTTTGCTGGAGGCTCGCTTACCGAGGAAAGCTCAAGGCCTCCAAACGATCATGGTATACTTCAACTAAATCATTTGATTCCAGCATCAACTGCACCGCAGGCCAGCGCGAGAGCAACAGCTCAATCAAAGCATTCTTGCGAATATTCCCCAAACGCACCCAAATTACTTTAGGTGGTGCGCCATGCACCAGTAAGCGATCGAAGAAGTCAGTGTTTCGCGTCAGGACCCTCCAATTATTTTGGCGAGCCGTGTTCCACAATAACGTATCCGAAGCCTGAGCTGCAATTTCAGAAGCATGCACACAATCCACTTTCAGAAGCCGAACGAGCGAAAACGGTAGGTTCTCGTCAATCAACAATCGACTCATGAAACAAGCTCGATACTGGAATGAATTTCTCCGACCCGAGCCGCATAGGACAAGCAAGCTAAAACATCATCACGGCACAGTTGAGGAAATGCCTCCAGCACTTCTTCAGTGGAATCGCCCGCACTCAGGTGTGATAATACAGTTTGCACAGTAATTCGTGTGCCTTGCACAACAGGCTTCCCATTACAAACATCCGCAGACCATTCGATTCGATTCATATACTATCAATGGGTCAGAATACTTGAAAAATCAAGCTGTTAACGGCAATCGGAAATCAGAGCACTTATTTGCGTCTACACATGTGCTCACTAATGACCGCAGGGCGCGGGTGGTTGAAATCCAAATGTGAGCCGTTTCGACAGGGCTCAAGGTCCTGGTGGTCTTTGGATACGTGCAACATGCTCGGCAAGAACCCTTCCGTCTCGCTTCGCGAGCCACCTTCCCTTCGCAGGGAAGGAGCTGGCAACTTTTCCCGCCTTCATACCCTTTCCACACCAGCATCGCTGGTTTCCCCTCTAAATGGAGGGTAGTCAAACAATCCAGCAGGTGTAGAATAGCGTGCATATTTGAACAGACTGCGTGCGCATTCGGGACGTAGTGACTACAACGAATTTCTGTTATTTTATCAGTCATATGAAGAACACCTTTTATTCAATCTGTGCCGTCGTCGGCCTGAGTGTTGCCACGGCCCCTGTGCTCGCGAATGCGAAGCCACCTGTTGTGAGCCTGCCTGCCGTGAGCGTAGTCGAACGGTCGCAACCAAACATTGTGCACATCCTCGTCGATGACCTCGGCTGGCAGGATGTCGCGTGTTATTATGACGCGCTGCATGCTGAGCCGGGGCTGTATGAGACGCCGAATATTGACCGCGTGGCGGAGCGGGGCATTCGCTTTATGCAGGCCTACTCGCCGTCGCCGACGTGTTCGCCCTCGCGGGCTGCGTATTTGAGCGGTCAGTTTGGCGTGAAAAATGGCGTCTATCATGTCAAAGGCAGTCGCGTGCCACGCGCATGGGGCGAGCGTCCTGAGTTGACCCCATACTATTCCGCACGGCTCGATCCGTCCAAGACTATTATTCCACAGGAATTGAAGAAGGCGGGCTATACCACTGCGCATGTGGGCAAGTGGCATGTGTGTGGGGAAAACATGGTGCCGACCCCGCTGCAGCTGGGCTTTGATTTTTCCTATGGCCGTGATCATGTGTATAATGATCCGGAGATCGTCGATCCCAAGGATAAGAAGATCAACAACAAGGAGGGCATCTTTTCGCAGCCTCGCAACAACCGCCTGACGGACTTTGATAATCCGTTGTTTTTGCCGTTGATCGATGATGAGCGGCCCTATGATAGCCTGACGGATATTTCGTTGCGGTGGTTGAATAAGGTCGGCCGTCAGGATCAGCCGTTCTTCCTGAATTTTTGCCCTAAGCTGGTGCATGGCCCGATCATGACGCGCGACCGCAAGCGCTTGGCGTATTATTGTGAAAAGCTCGGCATCGATTTTCCGACCGACTCCGGTTCGATTGCGGATCCCGATGCGCCCGGGCAAAACAATCCGTATTATGCGAGCATGGTCGATTCGGTCGACTGGATGGTCAGCAAAGTGGTTCAGACGCTGGAGTCCATCGATGATCCACGCAATCCGGGCCACAAGTTGATCGATAATACCTATTTGATTATCAGCTCCGACAATGGCGGCTCGCAGCGCCTGGCGACCTGGGCGAGTGCCGACGGCAAGCGTCGCTTCGAGAAGGTCACAGACAATGCGCCGCTACGTGAAGGGAAGAGTTGGATGTATGAGGGCGGCGTTAAAATACCATTCATTGTGATTGGCCCAGGCGTGCAGCCAGGCTCGGTCAACGAAACGACCCCCGTGACACTGTTGGATCTTTTTCCCACCTTCATGGCGATGGGCGGCATGCAACCAGACCCTGCATTGGATCTGGACGGGTGTAATATTTTACCGGTCATTCAAGGCCAGGCAAGCGAAGCGAAATTCGCCGATGGCACTGCGCGTGACACGTTGTTTTTTCACCATCCCGCCGATGATAAATCCTTTTCGGTGATTCAGCGCAAAGGCTGGAAGCTGATGAAGAATACGGGCCCCCGACTGACCGAAGCGCCGGACTTACAATTGTTCAAGCTCTACAACGAAGATGGCACGCGCAATGATATTGGCGAAGCCAACAACTTGGTGGATCAATATCCTGAAATGACGCAACAGTTGCTGGGAGATCTGACCACTTGGATGGCGGGCAACGATGCGCGGGTGCCGTATTTGAATCCCGATTCCGGGGAGGCGCTAGAAGGGCAGCAGGATGTGCCGGTCGTGACTGCCCTGGGCAGTGAGCACACACAAATTTGGGCGACCTTCGATACCACTGGAAAGTCAAAAGTCGTGGATGCGTTTTTGGTGTATAGCCTCAACGGCGGCACCGAGCTCAAGTATCGTGCGCCTCGCCTCGAAGAGTGGGACCGGGCACCGGCGAAATTGACCGATGGTCGGGTGGAAGCCATTGCCCCTCCGGGGATGACGCACGGTGTGTTTTGCTTGATCGATGCAAATAACTATTTGGTGTATTCCGAGCCAGTGCCACCGGTTGGCAAGGTGCGCATTGATGGCGCAGTGACCCTCGAGCTCACAGATGGATTTGCTTACAAGCCAGGCTTGCTGTCGTTGATCAAGGTCGGGCATGAAGCGCGCGGAAAATTGATGCAGCAAGGCGTCGATGTGACTGTGCTCACTCAAGCGCTTAAAGATGCGCGTGCCGTGGTGAAACAGCCCGTCGAAGAACAACCGTATGCCGTCGCGATTCGTAATCTGCGCCATGCGATCCGCGCCTTTGATGGCAAGGTGTCCGAAGCCGGGCTGAAAGATCTGAATGCGCTGAATCTGGGCAAGTGGTAAGTGTGATTTTGTAGCCTCGATCAGTTCACCGCGTGGAGCGCAGCTCTTTACGCGGTGAGATCGGGGAGCGTTGGAGTTGCGCAGCACCCCCGTCTAATGACGGTATATCCTTATACACAAGTCTGAGCCTATGAAGTTCGCGGTAAAAAAAACTCCTTCCCTGCGAAGGGAAGGTGGTCGGCTCGCCCGACCGGAAGGGTTTGGGGCCGAGCCTCCGCTTTTGTTAACTGCCGTGCGAATCTGTTCTAATACCCACTCTGGGTGGTCGAAGACAGTCTTGTTTTCAAATCGAATCACTTGAATACCTGTCGCTTGAAGGAAGAGTGTGCGCTCGTGGTCGTATTCGGCAGCCATCGCGCTGTTATGCGCCTGCCCGTCCAGTTCAATAGCCAGCTTTGATGCTGGACAGTAAAAATCCAAAATATACTGGCTGACACTGTGCTGGCGGCGAAACTTTCGACCTTCGAGTTGCTTGCCTTTCAGGTAAGTCCAGAGTCTTGCCTCAGCAGGCGTCATATGACTCCGTAGTTTTCTGCGGAAATGCTTTAGCGCAGGCAAGTTGTTGAGTCGCTCTTGGTCACTAACAGACATACATTACAGATTACTTCAAGGGATGGACATTGCCAGCGAAAACCCCTCCGTCTCGGCAGACCGAGCCACCTTCCCTTCGCAGGGGAGGAGCTTTAAATAGGCAATTCATAGCGTCAACTTAAATAGACAAAGACATGTATAAGGATATGCTTTTCAAGGAGGATCTCTTTACGCGGTCAGATCAGGTAGCACCTTCGCACCTTCATACTTTTCATACATTTCCACACCAGCTTTGCTGGTTCCCCCCTCCGAAAGTAGGGTAGTCAAGAATACGAATGACGGGTATTATGGGTTCAAGCACTGGAACGTGCTGTTGGGATTCGAAGTCCTGAATCGCGCTGAATCATTTTTAAAGTTATACCTCATGAAGAAGACAATCAGAACCCTATTCGCACTCAGTGCGTTCATTGGCTTGAGCTCAATTTCTCAGGCAGCAGCGATTGCTACGGTCGATGATAGCGCCACGCAAAATGCGTTTGCGGGTGGTATCGTTGCGAACGACTTGGTGAATCAGGGGCAAAGCACACTGTCTAGCTATGATGCCGGAGCGGAGACCTTCGGCCCTGATGGCCTGAATGACGGATCGGGAGACATTGCCAGCACGACTGAGAATACTTACTACAATAACGACGGTGTGGCACAAACGATTCAGTTCGATCTGAATACAGCCGTCAATACGCAGGGGTATGATCTGACATCGATTATCGCGATTTCGGGGTGGGCGAGCGACACGAACTTTAATTACCATGATTACACGGTTCAGGTCAGTGTGGTGGGCAGCGCTACGTATACCGATTTGGTGACGGTTGATACCACAGCGACAACCGCCTCACGGCGTGTTACGATTACAGATGATGCCACTGGCGTGCTCGCGTCCGGCGTTGATTCCATCCGGTTCGTGATGCCAGCAGATCATGGTAGAATTGTCATGCAGGAGATCGATGTCATTGGGACGGCTACGGCTTCGATGGCATCGCCCGTGACATGGGACGACGGCGCTGCGGATGATAACTGGAGCTCCACTGCCAACTGGGACGGCGATGTCGCCCCGGTCAACGGTGATTCGGTGGTGCTTACAGCTACGACGCAGAGTTTTTTGGATTACGCATGGACGATTGAAAGCGGCGAGTCTTTGACTGCGGAAACTGCGGTGCTCACTGGTAACGGCTATGGGGATGATTTAAGTATCGTAACGGGGGGAACAGTAACGTTGGCGACCGGAGGCACGATGAATATCGGCTTTATGCGACCTCGCTCGGATGCAACGAGCGGTGGCGATTTTATGATCCAGCCTGGAGCATCGTTGAATACGATGGTGTATGGCTTATCCAGTAAAGAACTGAACATCACCTACATCGCTGATGCGGCAGGCGTGACTACGTGGACCAACTCTCTCTCGGGGGCAGGCATATTTAACATTGGTGGAGACCATTTGACGGTCGATCTGACCAACTACGACATCGCGAACGGCAGCACGTTGATTCTTGCTGATTATGCTGCGGCGGGCGACTTGAACGGCACCACGTTTGCCAGCGTCACCCTGACCGAGGGATGGAATGGAACGATCGACTACGCTTATGACCAAGGCAGCGGTGATCTCGCGATCGCTTTAAAAAATATCACTCCTCCTGGACCACCCATCACTTGGGACAATTCCGGAAATGGCAATTGGACCGATGCCACAATGTGGGTCGGTGATGTAGCTCCCGTTACCGGGGACGGCAAGGATGTAGATATTGACTTTGGAACCGGCAATTATGACGTGAATTTTAATACCACTTATACTGTTGAAAGTGGTCGAACCCTTGAATCAGGGACAAGAAAAACAGGATTTCACCCTGAACTGGCAATCCAAGCCGGGAGCGCTTTGACGTTGGCGACTGGTGGAACCATCGACCTTGCTTTCATGAGGCCTCGTGCGACTGCTGACTTTACTATCGAAGCGGGTGCCACTTTGAATACGGACATTTATGGCTTGGGGAATAACACTTTGAATATCACTTATACTGCGGATGCTGCAGGGGTGACTACGTGGAACAACTCAGACATTTTTGATCCGAGACTCGACAACCTGATTGTTGACCTGAGCAACTATGATACCGCGAACGGAGACACGCTGGTGCTTGTCGACTATGGCTCATTGGTAAACGGTTATGAGTTCGCGTCGGTTACTCTTACAGAGAGTTGGTCGGGCACGATCGACTACGCATATGATCAAGGCGGCGGCGATTTGGCGATTGCGCTGACAAATATTTCGATTCAAGCACTCGACGAGACCGCACAGGGAACCCCGCACAGTTGGCTCGATTTGTATGGTCTCGTCACTGGCGGCGATTATGAAGCGGCCGATCTGCTCGATTCTGATGGTGACGGCAAACTCAATTGGGAGGAATACCGGGATGGCACCGATCCGACGGGCGTGGGCGTGGCCGCACCGATTCCTTTCACTTTGGTGGAGGGCACGAACGGCGATCCAGATACGCCGACTTTTTCGCCGCCCAATACGGCATGGCATATCGAAGCGTCGACCGACGACACCGTATGGGGTGTGGTGCCGCACATGACCTTTGTCGTGAATGCCGACGGAACGATTACGGCGAGTGTTGAAGCGCTGCCTGCCTTGAATGCTGGTGGAACGTATCGCGTGATCGAAACGCAAAAAAACCGCAAGCTGGTCATCTTCTTGACCGAAGGGCAGTCGAATATGGAGGGCGCCAGCAGCAATGCATCGTCGAATGTGTATGGGATGGAGGATCACCCGCTGCCGAATATGCTGCAGCTGTCCCGTGCCCGTCCGAGAGATTTTTATGACGTAGGCGCAGAGAATGAGTTGATTCGGGCATTTCAACCCTTGCAAACAACCTTCTATGATAACTCAGTCGCTGAGGCTCAATACAAATCCAATTCGTATACCGCTCTCGATTTCTATTTTGCGCGTGCGTATGCCGCGGATCATCCTGATGAGGATGTTCTCATTCTTAAAAATGCCGTGGGCGGCACTGGCTTCCGAAATAATAATTGGAATGACGGAGACGTGCTGGATTTGAATGTGACGCCTTTTCTCCAGACGGCCTTGGCTCAGGTGAGCGGTGAATATACGACGATTGAATTCGGCGGTATTCTCTGGCACCAAGGGGAAGCCGATGCGAGCGCATCTGAAGTATATGGGGCCAATCTGGTTGCGCTGGTCGCGAGACATCGGGGCTACGTCGAAGCCGAGATCGCAAACAGCAGCGCGCCGTTTATCTGCGGAACCATGGTGTCCCGCTGGATTGAGGATCGCTCTTTAAATTATGAGGTGGATGCGGTTCATCGCGATATCGCCAACCTGGTCCCAAATGCCGACTTCGTCGATTTGAGCGATTTGGACCAGGAGGGTTGGTCGCTCACCAATCACTTCCTAGTGGATGAATATAAAACCATCGGAGCGCGCTACTATCAGAAGTGGCTCGAAGTGCAGGGCATCACAGGCAAGGGCACACCACGGGCGTGGTTGGATGCCTACGGACTGGTTGTCGACGGCGACTATGCGGCTGCCGATGTGCTTGATTCCGACGGCGACGGTAAACTCAATTGGGAGGAGTCTCAGTATGGAACGAACCCTGCAGGGCATTTGCCGACCGAGCCATCTGTGCTGAACTTGCAAGTAGGCAACCCCAGCTCCGATGACAGCCTCACATTTATGCCGCCCAATACCGCGTGGGTGCTTAAAGTCTCTGCAGACCTGAGCCAGTGGGATGACGTCAGCGAAGCCTTATTTACGATTAATGCCGATGGTTCGGTCACCGTGAATGCCGAGCACAATGGAGCGCTTTCAAAGCGCTTCTATAAACTGGTTGAGACCGGTTGGTAGGGGGGGCGTTGGAAGTTGAAAGTTGAGCGTTGGCCAGAGTACTTCAGTGAGGAGTGAGGAGTGGTCTATGGTTAAAATCACTTCCCAGCAACCAACATCGATCTCTCAAACCACCATTCAAACTTTCATACCCTTCGCACCTTCCCACTTTCATACCCTTCCCACACCAGCAACGCTGGTTTGCCCCCTCTAAACAGAGGGTAGGCAGTGCCCCGCAGTCGGGCTATTATGAAGGCACTCTCGGAATACGCAGCGCTTCCTTTGTCGCTCGTATTCGGAAAATTTCGATTCATTTAAGATATTTATGAAGCATCTCGTTTATTCCATCAGTGCGGCCCTGTTTGTGGGGCTTTCCGCAGCACCTCTTGTGGCAGAGGCATCGCCACAGCCAAACATTGTGCATATCATGGTCGATGACCTTGGTTCACAAGATATTGAGAGCCACAGAATCAATGGGGATCCGGTCTATGAAACGCCGCACTTGGATCGTTTGACACGCATGGGGCGTCGCTTCACGCATGCATATTCGCCGGCTCCGAGTTGTGCACCCTCGCGCGTGGCCTTTTTGCGCGGTCAGCACCCGGTCAATACCGGCGTGTATCATGTATCTGGCGGGCGGATCCCGCGCGCATGGCATCCTCAGAGCCAGCGTGTCTGCCCTTACTATGTGTATGGATTACCGCTGGAGGAACCGATGATTCCTGAGACATTAAAGCGGGCGGGCTATTACAGTGGGCACGTGGGGAAATGGCATGCTGGGGGCAAGTCGGCTGGCTATCCGTTTCCTCTGGATCAGGGATTTGATTTCGGATTTACCGAAAACGAGCGCGGGCATAAATATTATAACGATCCTGATCTGTGGGATCCCAAAGATGGTAACAAAAATGCGTTCTTTGGCTCGTGGGGCCGGATGCAACCCGATCGCTTATCCGATTTCGCCACGACGGACCCTCAGGACCGTTTTCAACTGAACGCCGAAGGGCGTCCGTTTGATAAGCCACTCGATTTGGCGCTCGGGTTTATCAAAAAAAATAAAAACAAGCCGTTCTTTTTGAATTATTGCCCGTATTATGTGCATGGCCCGATTCAGGCACGTAACCGCGAGCGCTTTGAGCACTATCTGGAAAAAATGGGCTACCCCTTTCCGACGGACCCCGGCACGATCTACAAAGATATTCTCGGGCATAGTAACCCGTATTATGCAAGTATGGTGGACGAAGTGGATTGGATGATCGGTCAAGTGATCGAGTATTTGGAAGTGACCGATGATCCGCGCAATCCGGGACATAAGCTGATTGAGAACACCTATGTGATTGTGGATTCGGACAACGGCGGTGTGCTGCCCTATACTGACAATCTACCCTTGCGCGGCGGGAAGCAAAACACCTGGGAGGGTGGGGTGCGCATCCCATTTCTCGTCCGTGGCCCTGGCGTCCCTGCCGGCACGGTGTGTGACACACCGATCAACCTGATTGATTTATACCCCACCTTTATGGCAATGGCCGGAGTGGCACCAGATCCATCCCTCGAATTGGATGGCTGTGACCTCTTACCCTTGATCCACGGTGAGTCAGATCGCGCGCTACTGAGCGATGGCACCGAGCGTGAGTCGTTGTTTTGGTATTTCCCCTGGGATGCGCATATGTCGGCAGCGATTCGTAAGGGCGACTGGAAACTGGTGAATCACTACGTCGCCCCGCAGGGTGGAAAGGCCAAGCATGCGGCTCAATTGTTTCGTCTCTATGATGGCGCCGATACAACGATGGACTTGAGTGAGGCCAACAATGTGGCGGATCAATATCCCGAAAAACTGGCCGAATTGCTGAGTGATTTGAACGAGCAAATCGCAGCCCCCGGTGCGCCGCTGCCGTATCGCAATGCCAGCGCCGATTTTGAGTCTGAGGCTCAAGCATGCCCAGCCATACTGGAATTGGGCTCTGTGGAGGATCGTGTGTGGGCGACCTTTGAAACTGGCGCAGGCAAAAGTCCAATCGTGAGCGCACAACTCATCTATACGCTGAACCCGAAACAGTTTGATACGACCCGAGGCAATCGAGAAGAATGGTTTGCGGCTCCCGCGATCGTCTCTACTGGGCGGGTCGAAGCGACCATGCCCCCAGGGGCAACGCATGCCACCTTCAGTATGGTGGACGCGAATGGCTTCTTGCTCACCGCCGAAGAGATGCCTGCAGTGACGGACGTCGGGCACCAAGTGCACGACTCGGCGATTTTGCAAGATGGCTATGCGTACCGGCCAGGGATGTTCGCTTTGATTCGACTCGGCGAAAAAGCGCAGGCAGCCGCGCGCCAGCAGGGGGCGGATACCTCCGCATTGAATGCTGCGCTCGCACAAGCAAAGGCACAGCTTGCAGTGGATCCCGTGCAGGAGACAGCAATGACGGATGCGATTCGCAGTCTGCGTGCAGCGATTCGCACTCAGGCGGGCGCACCGCAATCCAAGCATCCATTGATCAACCGCTTTCCGACCGATCCACGTTTTTAGCAGCCATGTGCCTTCGCGCGCGACGCTTACCCTTTAATCGCGGCCTAACGCCTGCAACGACCTTTCCCGACACAAACACCTATGTTCGAACAAGCCTTTAGAAATATTGATGACATCCTCCACAAGGATGCCGGTTGCACCCGCGAAGAACGAGCCACCAAAGCAAAGGTAGAGATCAGCAGCCAATTCAACCCCAAGCAGCAAGCCTTCCTGGACTTCGTCCTGTCCCACTACGTTAACGTAGGGGTAGAGGATTTAGATCAAGGCAAGCTGACTCCACTGCTACGCCTCAAGTATAACGACTCACTCCCCGACGCCGTAGCCGACCTAGGCCCCGCCAAAGCCATCAACGAAGTCTTCAGCGGCTTTCAGAAATTCCTCTACGCCGAGGATGTTGCGTAGGCGACTTCCGAACCGTGTCGGCATTACTTATCTTTAAATAAAACATCATGCTAAAAGGACTATTCAAACGTTTCTCAAACTCACGAATTCCATTGGCAGCAAAAGAGTTGAAGTGGGAAGTTGAATTTCCAATTTTGGGACTATTTGTATGAATGCTTTAATAAAAGCTGCTTTGGATACTGGTTTCATAGATCTCGGTTTTGCCGAATGGCTTCCTATGAAAGGCCTACAGATAAAGAATCTTGAGAAGCTAGATCAAAGCGCGTCTGGGGTGTATATCATGCATTTTGATAACAAGATCCAGAAGATCGGTAAATCTAGTGCTTCATTATATCGAAGATTGAAAGGTTACGCCCGTTTTGATTCAGATTCATTAGCTCACCCTGTCACGGGTAGCGATAAGACGTCGCAGCGGCAAAGGAAAGCAATTGCTGAAGCCGGTTTATCAGGACTTTATGTGCTTGCATTACAGCCTAACAGGACGCTGCTCGACTTCAATATGCTTCAGATAAAGGAGGTCCAAGTGCTTAGCTTCGATGCGCACAGTTTTGAGCAGAAGCTGATTAGACGGGCCAGAGCCGACGTTTCTAATAATCCTCTCAAGTTCGGGAGTTAATGTCGCAACTTTGGCCGCCGCCGTAGCTGGGTATGCCAAAAAAGTGATAAGTGTCGCAGATAGAGCGAGGTCTTCATAATTATTTAGTCTAACTTATGTGGATCGAGCGAGTCGGCCTATCTTTTAAGGGGAAACAGCCAAGACGTTTCTTAATCCTTCGCTACTTAGAAGCCCATCAGCGTTCCATCGTTTTGCTAAGTCGATTTGCCTCTGTCCGATCTTCGCGCTCTTCTTCTGGTTGAGCGTTAGCGGCATCATCTCAAGGTTGTAGAGGGCGTTATCCAGTTCGGGACAAACAGAACGTGGAATGATGTGATCGCCAGTAACAATCTCGCCGGCGTATGGCCATTTCGTGATGGTCGGAGCGTTGCCTTTACGCAAGTTTAGCGAGGCCGGCTTCATCGAGGCATCCAAGGCGTTCAAGGATCAAACGCACGAAGGTCGCCAACGGATCAAGCCCACGATCAAAAGACCTTCAGTTATCAATTAAGAAACAGTGACTTTAATTTAAATTTCTAACTAAAGAATACTCTAATATTTCAAAAAATGATTTCTGCTTGAGCTCTTCTTCATCTAAATAAACAGAATGATCTCGATTTTTTAAAAGTTGAGACAGTTTTTTATTATTAAAAGTACCCAAAAGCCTCATAATAAAATAATAAAATCCTATTTTATCGCTTAGGCTTGTTAATCGGCCTTTGCTATATTCACTCATTGAATAATACGGCGGCGTAGTAACTAACGCCTCTCGTCCATTCCGAAATTGAATTAAACTTGGTTCGAAATCAATTACCTTATAGCCGTCTATTGTTTTAATTATATTTTTTCTGTTCAAGTCTCCATGAACAAAACCGATTCGCTCTAGATAATCCAGCGTTTTAGACAGTTGGCAAAGCGAACCATGATCGATATGATTTACCAAACTTTTAGTGATAAATTTTTGCTTATAAAGTACGATGTCATTATTAATGCTTATATAGGTCGGCGTTAAGCACGGATAATTTTGATATTCAAAACTATTTATTAAATCGATTCTTGATAAGTATGATGAATCCTTATCTCGTAATTGGGAAGTATTGTACCTTTTAAATAAAAAGCCACCGACAACATATCGTTCAGCTCGCCGGGGCTCATACTCAATTTTACTCTTCAACAAAAACTATCGAACATATTTTGAAATTAATTGCATGACGGGCTCTCCACCTTCACCTAGCTCGGCTTCCCATGGTTCACTCGATTCAAACTCACCATCTTCATACATACAAGTGACATATTCACTACCATTAAAATAGTATGCTTTTATTGGCGTTCCTATAAGTTCAGATAAAGTGAAAAAGATTTGATCATCGGCTTCTGCAACATTGGTGAAGAATACAAGACCACTCTCCTCTTCTAGCCCATTTTTATCAACCTCTGTGAAAAATTGAACAGAATCAAAGTCATCATCAGAAAACACGCCTTCATCAATTTTAATAACCTGTCCATTATGAACAAGTAAGCAATTAAAAGCGTTTAAGTCCTGACTTTTTAGAATGCGGTTAAATTCACGCGCAAGCTTTATCAAAGTGTTATTAAGTTTTTTAATCTCATCTTCCGAAGTTATGTCACCAATTTGATTTAATCCATCAAATGCGATTAACTCAACTGGTTCCATACATTTATCTTCTTCGATTGCTGAAATATCACCCATAATCTGATTCATTTTATTACCCTTCATTACTATAAAATTGTTCTCGTTGGTATTTTTAATAATGCATGTACTTAAATAAGTTATTAATGATACTTTACTAGTAGGTTCAACTGAACGCGGTCAACTCAAAAGACATTTTTATTTTTAACTGGTAGGAATTTGCTTTCTGGCGGCGTTAGCGTCCGGGGGTGAGGGTTGACTGGAGATGGGGAATTGGAAGTTTGAAGGGGGAAGTTTGAAGGATGAAAGGTGCTCTTCGGCTATGGTTTAAAATTTGGGGATAGAAAACGCCATCGATTAAGAGTTTATCTATTTTATTATGCCTTTGAAAAACTTCCACATTTTGACGGTCGCGTAGGTGTCGAGTTTACAGTATTCGAGCATGCGGTCACGTAGTTCTTGTTTGCGCTCAGGCGTGGTATCCGAGTTGATCGCTTCCTTGTAAGCATCGACAGCGGCCATGCCGTTCTGCACCTCTTCTAGGTCTGAATATCTGAGTTCAGAGATAGCAGGAAGCACTGCCTTTAGGCTCCAGCTGCCCTTTTGTGAGGGGTGATAATAACAGTCCCGAGCAATCGGCAGTAGGTCGTCCAAGCGACGGATGATACTGTTCAACTGACTGGTATACTCGGGGAAAGATTCTGCCAGGCTCTTCAGCACGCCTTTCTCGAATCCGGCATTATAAGCAAAGATCACTCCATCATTACCGCAGTCTTGTATAAGTTGCTCGGCCAGCGCTTTGCGAGGATCGTCACCACTGGTATCGAGGAACTCAGCATGACGTAGTCCGCCGCTCTTGTGGACCAAATGTAGGCTGTATTGAAAGGGGAGCTGCTGATAGGGACGGGTGCCCTTCCAGATCGGAACGGGGAAGGTCACGGTTTCAAAGTCTAGGAAGTAGGTGTGGGTGGCTTGGGCTCCGAGTGCGGTTGCCGCGCCTACTGCATCAAAGTAGGTCTCACCTGATAGAGTGGCTGCCTTTACCCGTTGTTGAATCAGGTTGAGCTCATCGTCTGGAGTGTCGTGTAGTTCGGTGATTCCACGCCTCTCCCAGTCGCTCACTTTGGCAGTATGAATTCGGGGGAGGATATTTGTCGGGATCTCTGGTTGAGTGGCATCTTTCCGGCAGTAGTCGTAGAATCCGCAGGTGAAAGGTTCGCGGCAATGGCCGCCGATCTTGATAATTGGTTCGACTTCCTGTGCCGCGGTGGATTGTGCGTCCGCAATCCACAGTTCCACCTCCGCGTGCCGGCCTTTCGCTTCTTCAGTCAAATCTTCCACATGCAACAGGCCATCGTAGTTCTCATTCCCGGGATAGATGAACTGATTGTTGATGTGTGCAACGCCCACCTTCGATAGCGCGAGTCCACTGCGTTGGGCGATGTAGGTCTGAATCGCGACATCATCACGGTGGTAGTCTTTCACGCTGGTCGAAGACTTAACCTCGATCATCTGCCAGCGTAGAGCAGCAGATGCAAAGTCCGGCAGCATGATATCCGCAATGGCGAGTGAACCTGGGATACTAAACAACGCCTCGAAGATAAGTCCCTTTCCAGTTTGCAGCAATGCCTCAGTTTGAGCCGCAGATTCATCCCAGCCAATATCAATGGGATCTACGTTGATGCCAGTTCCGTCAGGATCAAAAAACCTCTGCGCAATGTCACCCACCTGATTGCCAATGTTAAAGGCTGCTTGCGAACCGCTATCATCTATGAGCCCGGGCTTCTTGAGCTCAAGCCATAACCGCTTCGGGCATTGTCGGAAGGCGATGAGTTTTGATTTAGAAAGTTTGTGCATGGTGAAAGTCACTGCTACGATTAAGAAACTCGGGTCCCCTTGCGGAAAATAGATGGCTAAAATATGGTGACCTCCAAGTAGCAATCAAGGGTGAAAATTCGCGCTTTGGAACTAATTATAACGCTTTTCGGGGTGTAGGTATGATCCGAGGACATAGGTAACAAATCTTCTAAGGACATCGGTAACACTTCAAGTTGGCATTTATGCCATGGAAGGAAACCAAACCGATGACCGAAAAAGAACGTTTTGCAACACTCGCGCAGACTGGCCGCTTCACTGTGGGCGAGCTGTGCGCTGATTTTGGGATTAGTCGCAAGACTGGCCACAAATATCTTAAACGCTATCGATCTGAGGGCCGCGATGGGCTAGCAGATCGAAGTCGTCGGCCACGGAACAGTCCGAATGCGACAGTAAGATCGGTGGAATCTCTGATATTAAAAGAGCGCCGCAAGCATCCGACTTGGGGCCCGAAGAAAATCCGTGATCTATTACTGAAGGTTCATGGAATTTATCACCCTCCTCACGAGAGCACCATTGCCTTAGTGCTGAGTCGACACGGATTAAGCCAGAGGCGTAAACGCAAGATCGGCGTGCACCGCGTGCGCCCTGAACACCTGACAGAGCCGACGCGGCCCAATGAAGTATGGACCGTGGACTTTAAGGGTTGGTTCACTTTGAAGGACGGCCAACGCTGCGATCCGTTGACCGTGTGTGATCGTTACAGTCGCTATATCATCTGCTGCCACGGTTGCGCGAATCAGCAATTTAAAGGGACGCTACGCGTCTTCAAAAAGTTAATGCGTCATCATGGATTGCCCGAGATCATACGGGTGGACAATGGCACGCCCTTCGCATCGGTTGCGCTTGGAGGCTTATCGCAACTGAGTGTCTGGTGGATTGAGCAAGGCATCCGTGTTGAGTTCATGACACCTGCCTCACCTCAGGAGAACGGCTCCCATGAGCGTATGCATCGTGATCTAAAAGCGGAAGCGACGAAGCCACCATCGAAGAACCTACCAGCCCAAAGGAAACGCCTGGAGCGTTGGCGGCATGAATATAATAATGATCGCCCCCACGAGAGTTTGGACATGCTCTGACCTGCCGAGATTTACCGCAAGAGCGCTAAGCGCCTCGGCGAAACATACAAGATACGCTATCCTCAAAACTATAAATTGGTGCGTGTCAGCGAGTCCGGGCACATCTCCCATCAAAGCTCAAACTTCTATATGAGCGAGATCTATGCGGGGCGTCAGGTCGGGCCCTGCTGTAGTGATAATACATTTCCTGGCCTCGAAAAAATTGAACTGAGAAAACCGCTTCCTGCGGGTCTTTGAGGCCGCTCGCTTGGCGTGCCAGCTGCTAACGCTGCTAATCTAAGTGCGTGTATTTTTTAATTGCAAAATAATAATTAACGTTCCTTGTTGACGAATACACCATTAAGTGAGTTAATTTTACGCCGATTAAAATAGGTTGCTATCAAAAAATATTATACAATCTCGAGAATACGTTAATCACACAATGAGAATAGTTTCTATATTCATCTTCATTGCCCTCACGGGCGTTAGTACGCACGCCTATGATCGCAGCCCGTCTCGGCTTACAGTCACTGGTAACTCTGATAGGGATCGCGTCATTACATATGGCGGCATTGGTGCCGCAGCCGGTGCTGTTATCGGCAATCAGATGGACGGCGATCGCTCAGAGAAGCGGGCGATTGGCGCGGGAGTCGGTGCGGTGACTGGTGCAATTTTAGCCAACAGCGAAAATAATCGCCAGCGAGATATTCAGGAGCGAGAAGATCAACGTGAATATGATCTCGAAAACCGCAAAATTGCAGAAGAACGTCGGCGCGATATTATTCTCGGCCGAACTGTTTCAGATGCTGAAATTCTACGCGAAGAGCACGAAGTGGAAAAGCTTGAAAATGAGGTAGCCCGGATGGAACAAGAGAGGGCGACAGCCGAAGCACGCGCCCGGCGCATCCGCGAGCTGAAGCAGCAGAAAGCAGTATTAAAAAAAGAGTTAGGTGACCTCAACTCTATCAAGTAAGTGCTTCGTAGCTATAACTAGTCCCATACCGTTTATAATATAGTTACAGTGAAGTGAACTCGAAGAAACGTGCAATGGGTTTAGTTGGAGTGATGATACAAAAACTCGAAAACATTGCTTACCCAACTCATGCCAAACTAATCTGCCCCAGTTTTGTCCAGGAGGTGCCCTACTTTCCTCCTATCGTTCTTTAAAACTCTAGCGTCGTTAAACGCATCTTGAAGTGTCCCGCTTGCGGGATAACGCCAACCGGGTCTCCATCTAGGAGAGTCACCACGGTGGTCCAATGATGTGCAGCCTGACGCAACTGAACCCAAGCACTCTCCTGCACGTATTGATCGTCCCGCAGGGTCGATCTTTTTTTGTGCCCGGCGAGCATTTCCTATTTTAAAACACTGAACGGAAAAGTGGTTAGATATTTATTTTAACCGTTTGATCCCTGCTGCAATCCCCTTCTGCAATCCCAACGGTATAATAATCCCCGAAGGTGAGGGCTACGGATTATCCCTCAACGCCCGCCCGAGGGTTTCCGAAATTCCGACCAAATCCTCACGCTGCTTGCGACGGGCCAGCACCAGTGATCGACGCGCTGATTTAAGCTCAGGCAGATCGAAGGCGGTGAATTGCTGCTCGCTCAAATGGGTGTTGGCGAATTCGGGTAGGATCGCGGCGAAGGACTTTGTCCGGACTGCTTCAAGCGCCTGAGAGAAGGAAGTTGTTTCAACGCCGACATTCAGCTCGATGCCGCGTGCGTTTAGTTCGTCGTTGAGCTTTTTACGAAAGGTGCCGCCGGCGGTCAGTGCCATCGGCAGGACCGAAAGTAACTGCGGTGAACGCGTCACGCCCTTGGGTATCAGCTTGCGGGGAGCCCAGAGTCGATAGCCATAGCTGCCAATCACATCGCCAGTTAAGCGCGGCGTCAGGGCATTGTCGCGCAGGATCGCGAAGTCCAGTTCGCCGTCTTCAAGCTGCTGCGCGAGCTGATCCGTGCGTCCGCCGACTACACTCAGCTCAAAGCTTTCTTGCTTCAAGTCTGACAGTGCAGGAATGAGCAACCACTCCAACACACTGCCACCCGCGCCGACACTGAGCCGACGTTTGTGGCCCGCGTAGCCCTCCTTGTAGTCTTCCCATAGGCGAAAGGCTTCACGCGTCCTACGGGCTAAGTCACGGCCAGCATCGGTCAATTCGATCCCGCGTCCTGCTCGGCGTGTCAGCTTCACCGCAAAGAAGGTTTCAAGCTCTTTGATCTGCCGCGAGAGGAGTGCCTGCCGTGATTCCACACCTTTTGCGACCTTTGCAATACTGCCCGCTTCGGCGACTTCCAAAAAGCCAGCGAGCCGATCCAAGGATAAACCATTTTCAGATAGTAAACTCATTAGTAACTATAAAGTAATGTAATCTACAATTATAGCAAGTGCACAGTTATTCTAATTATGTTATCTTATATATGAAAGGAAACCAAAGATTATGAAAATAAATACAAAACAAAAGCCCACCTATGACATCATCGGTGACATCCACGGCCACGCCGACGAGCTCGAAATCCTGCTCGACGAACTGGGCTACAACGAAAACAACGGCCACTACCGTCACCCTCAAGGGCGCAAGGTCGTGTTCCTCGGGGACTACATTGACCGCGGTCCGAAAATCCGCCGCAGCCTGCAAATCGTCCGCGGCATGATCGATGCGGGCGAGGCACATGGCATCCTCGGCAACCACGAAGTCAATGCGCTGCGCTACCATACCAGCGATGGCAATCGAGGCCATTTGCGCAAAAACAAGAAAGAGAATATTAAGCAGCACCAGGCGACGCTCAGCCAAATCGCGGAACCCTTTCCCGATGAATGGAGAGACTGGATGGACTGGTTCGCAGGATTACCGCTCTGGCTCGACCTCGGTCCGATCCGTGCGGTCCACGCCTCATGGAACAGCGAAGTCAAAAGCCAGCTCAAGGAAATCGGCAAGCTCGAAGGCGAAACCCTCCGCACCCACAGCATCAAGAAGACGGTTCCCTACGAACGGATTAGCGCAATCATCAATGGCCCCGAAGCAATCCTTCCGGAGGGATTCTGGCATGAGACTGACGACGGTAAAAAACGGACGGAGTTTCGGGTCAAATGGTGGAAGTCATTAGAGGGCAAGAAATGCGACGATATCGTGTTTCATAATAGCAACACAGCCATGCCAGATCTTCTTCCGGCTGAATTACCAGTTACCACGCCATTCACTCAAGACGCACCGATCACATTCTTCGGCCACTACGCCATCATGAAAAATAAACCTGGGCCGATCTTGGACAATCTAGCCTGCCTCGACTATGGGGCAGGCAAAGGCGGCCAACTGGTTGCTTACTCCTGGGACGGCGAAGCAAAGCTCGACGACTCCAAATTCACCTCAACCCCACAACGAAAGGACAACAATGAATGAGAAAATAGAAATCACCCGAGGCTACCGTGTGATGGTCGACGACAACTTCCACTACATGGATGAGAGCTATCGCGAATGCGCTGGCACATTCCAAAACTACGAAGATGCGTTAGCAGTTGCTAAGAATATCACTCTTGAATCTGTGATCGAAAATGAGTCGGACACTGCTGAGGAGACCTTTAAGAATTATAAAGGGTTTGGGAGCGATCCGTTCATTCAGCCCTTTGGAGGAGCGGCACGCCCCGAGGAGAACTATTCGGCATGGACGACCGCGGAGATGCTGGCTCAACTCATCGAAGTGGAACGAGGTTAATTATAAAAAAAGGATATTTATCATGGTAGCGAAATTCGACAGTAGTGGCCAAGCGAATACAGCTCACGTGCAGGCTGCCGCACTCCGGCACCTTGGACCAGAAATCGAAGTGACCATGGTTCAGGACAATGCCGATGCGCCTGCGGGCTACGGAGAAACGGTCATTGATAACTGCTGGCGTGCTTACTATGCGCTGCGACAGTCCGAGCACGATCAGGTCGGTGGCGACAGCCCTTACATTCTCATCGAAAAAGTAACCCATCGCGTCGTCGGACGCGGAATAGAAAGTGGCGAATAATCATGAGCGCATACAAGGGGACAATATATGAGGTCAACCGCACATCCGAGCGGAGCGACCACCCTCATATAAAGATTCATGCTAACTCAACGATTTGCATGTGCTCCTTTTTCCACTTGTGTGCGGTGCCGACGGAAACACCTGCCGCCCGCGCGAGCTTTGAACAGGATAGCTTTGGACTCTCCGCCAGGATCTTCATTGCCAGCGTGCGCCGCTGGTCAGGAATGCCCATGGAGCCCTTGGGGCGGCCAAGCTTCACTCCGCGTCCTCTCGCAGCTTTTTTATGCCTCTATTGCAACTGCCGCTAAAGCCCTTTGCTGTCGGGGCTTGGCCGCTTTTGATTTCGGGCAGGGTTCCTTTCATTAGGGATTTGGTTCTCCGAATCTGACGCGCATGGGCGGGAATTTGAAGGTTTGGTCTGCTCAATGAGGCTTATCGCTTCGCTTGGAACTCCGTTTGGCGGGATGTCGCATCGCTCGGAACTCTGCCCTTAATCCCTAATGAAAAAAACTTGGTAGGCGATTGGGATCGCTTTGCGAACAGCTGAGATTGCCGGGTAGTTCAACGAAAACTCTTTCAACTCTTCCCACCTTTCCACTCCAGCAACGCTGGTTCCCCTCTAAATGGAGGGTAGCCATGGAGAGGGGATGGTGTAGACTGTTCCGCATGCGACTGGGTGTCCGTTTGTTGAACTCAGTCTGTGGCCATTAAAAAACGAAATACCACGATGAAACGATTGTTACCTTTTGCCCTCATTCTTCTGGCTGCCGGTTGCGCGAATGCTGCTCCGTCCTCTGTGACGAGAGCTGACTTCCTTGCGAATAAAAAAACCAATATCGAAGCGCGCGGAAACGTCTATAATGCCCAGCAATGGGGGGATCATTTTGATCGGATGGACGCCAACCGCGATGGACTCTTGACGGCACAAGAGCAAGCCGACTTTGACGCGGCGAAACGGACCGCCGCTGCTGTGGTGGTGACGCCAGCACCCAAACCACACGCACCCGTCAAGACGCAGGCCGCTAAGGCTGCATCGAATGTGACACCAGCCGTCGCGGCGTCGAAGGCCCCCTTCGAAGGTAACCCAGCAACGACGGTGTGGTTCAATCAACCCGGCAAAGGCTTTGACCAATCGCTTGTCCTCGGTAACGGGCGAATTGGAGCCATGGTCTATGGCGATACGAACGAGGAAACGATTGTTCTGAACGAAAGCTCGGTGTGGTCCGGGTCGCGCGTCGATAATGACATGCCCGGCGGTTACGAGCATCTCCCTGAGATTCGGAAGCTGCTGCTTGAGGAGCGCTATCGCGAGGCGGGGCAGCTCACGAAGAAGCATTTTTCTTCGCGTGAAAAGCCAGTCATGGGAAAAGGAGTTGGCACCTTCGGGCGTTATCAGACCCTCGGTAAGCTGCACCTGGAATTTGACGACACCGCAGGTGCTGTGACGGACTACCGGCGCGTGCTGGATCTTGAGTCCGGACTGGGGCGGGTTAGTTACCAGCGCGGCAAGTCCTCGTATACTCGCGAACATTTTGTATCAAAAACAGATGAGGTCTTTGTCTCCCGTCTGACCGGTCCTGTCTCGTTCACAGTGGACCTAGATCGCGCGGAACGGTTTGTGACCACGGCGGTGGGCGACCGTGAGTTGCTGATGACCGGCACGCTGAACGACGGCAAGGGCGGGGACGGATTGACCTATGTCGGGCGTCTGCGCGTCGTTGGCGGCAAGGCCAAAGCCGAAGGCAATAAGCTGGTGGTGAGCGCGGATGATGAAGTGATCCTGCTTTTCGCGGCGGCAACGGATTACCGTGGATTTGCCGGACGCCAGCTTTCTGATCCGCTGGCGGCGACTTCCGCCGACCTCGATCAGGTCGAGGATAAAACCTTCGCCCAGTTGCGCTCAGCACAGCAAGCGGATCATGAGAAATATTTCAATCGTGTCACGCTGAGTTTGCCGGCGACTGCTAACAGTCAACTGCCGACGGATGAACGCCTGGCCAAGTATCGTGATCAGGCAAACGATCCCGCTCTGGCTGCACTGTTTGCCAACTTCGGGCGTTACCTACTAATCGGCTCGTCACAGCCCGGAGGCATGCCTGCAAATCTTCAGGGAATCTGGGCCGATGAAATCCACACTATGTGGAACGGCGACTGGCACTTTAACATCAACGTGCAGATGAACTATTGGCCGGCACTGAATTGCAACATGGTTGAACTGCACGAGCCGATGGTTTCCCTGATTGAATCCCTCGTGGAGCCGGGAGGAAAAACCGCCAAGGCATACTACAATGCGCCGGGCTGGATTGCGCACCGTGCCACCAATCCCTGGGGCTATACCTCTGCCGGTATGATGGATCTCGGCAGTGCCGCTTGGCTCTGTGAGCACCTGTGGGAGCAGTATGCGTTTTCGCTGGACAAGAACTATCTGAGAGAGGTCTACCCAGTCATGAAGGGGAGTGCGGAATTCTTTCTGCATCAACTCTGGGAAGAGCCGGAAAACAACTGGCTGGTAACCGGGCCGTCCAAGTCTTCTGAGACCGCGGGGAAGGGGCCGAATGGAGACCGCAGTTCACCTTGCTATGCCCCGACCACGGATATGCAGGCCCTACGCCAACTCTTTGCCAATACCTTTCGAATGGCCGAAATCCTAGGAGTGGATGCGGAATTTCAAAACGAATTGCAGGCCGCTCGCGCTCGTCTGGCTCCGAACCAAATTGGCCCAGACGGTAGAATTCAGGAATGGATTAAACCTTACGATGATACCGAGCCCACTCACCGTCACCTTTCGCCTCTGTATGGTCTCTACCCTTATTACGAAATTACGCCGGAAACAACGCCGGAACTTGCGGAGGCATCGCGCAAGTTTCTTGAAAAACGCGGCGTCGGCCAGAGCACCGGTTGGTCGAATGCCTGGAAGATCAACTGTTGGGCCCGCTTGGGGGATGGACAAAAATCCTGGGACTTCGTCCACCAAATGCTGCTCGATAACACGTATGATAATCTGTTCAGCCAGTTTCGCCCGCCGGCAAATGAGAAGCAGAAAAAGCTTTTCCAGATCGAGGCCAACTTCGGCTTTACCGCCGGAGTCGCCGAGATGCTGATGCAGAGTCAGCCTGAAAGCGGAAAAGCGGGTGCGCCGCCGGTGATCCGCCTGCTGCCCGCACTGCCTGAGCAGTGGCCCGCAGGTAAAGTGACTGGCCTCCTTGCGCGTGGTGGCTTTGAAGTCGATATTGAGTGGGCAGATGGCGAGGTCGTTGAAGCAACGATTCATTCTCTGAATGGAACGCCTGGAACCGTGCGTTACGGTGATCAAATCATAGAAATCAACATAGAGGCCGGGGAAATTCAGAGGCTGGTTGCGTCTGGTTCGTAAGGGCGCGTGTGCGGCGTTGCGCATCGACGACCGCGCATCTTGAGCACCGCGAAGATCGGGGAGGGGAGCTTTATATATCGAATAATTGATCCCGGAGCGACAGAAACATGATGAAAATAAACAGAATGACAGCCCTTTTTTGTGGGCTTTACCTCCTCTTAACGACAGCGCTCATCGGGGCAGATCTTCAAACATCAGATGCCGTATGGCAGGGCGAGCAGTCCTCTTTTCATGGCTTCGATCAGTATGACTTCAAGTTTGAAGGCAATGCCTGCAAAGTGGTGGTGCCTCAGACGGTGGCCGATGGGAAGCCGTGGGTGTGGCGTGCGCGTTTCTGGGGGCATGAGCCACAGTTTGATATCGCGATGCTCGAGCGTGGCTATCACGTGGTCTATTGCCATGTTGGTAACCTGTTCGGCAATGCCGCGGCGGTGAAGCGTTGGGATGCCTTTTACGACTATTTACGCTTCGAGCATTTGTTTGCCGATCGTGCGGTGCTGGAAGGCATGTCCCGCGGCGGATTGATCGTGTATAATTGGGCAGCGGCGAATCCTGAAAAAGTGGCGGCGATTTATGCCGATGCGCCGGTGATGGACTTTAAAAGCTGGCCGGGAGGGAAGGGCTCGGGCAAAGGCGCAGCCGGTGCATGGCGTGTTTGCCTGAAGGCGTATGGTTTTTCTGAGGCTGAAGCGCTAGCCTATCCCGGGAACCCATTGGATCATTTAGCGCCGCTGGCGAAGGCGGGGATTCCGATCATTCATGTCGTGGGTGATACGGATGACATCGTGCCCGTCGTGGAGAACACCGCGATTGCGCAGGCACGTTACAAAGAGTTGGGTGGGGTATTCGAGGTGATCCACAAACCGGACGTGGGGCACCATCCGCATTCCTTAAAAGACCCGCAGCCGATTGTTGATTTTGTGCTGAAGCACACATCGGCAACAGCGGAGATGACCGCGGAAACGATCGTCAGTGATCGAAACTTTATACTGCGTGGCAGCTATCAAAACAGCCGCATTCAGTTTGAGCGCAACCAGCGAGGGCATGTGGCTTTTATCGGTGGTTCGATCACCGAGATGGATGGGTATCGGCCCAAAGTATGTGCGATGCTCGAAACACGTTTTCCGAAGACCGCGTTCACCTTTACACAAGCAGGCATTAGCTCGACCTGTTCCGATACCGGCGCGTTTCGATTCACGCAAGATGTCTTGAGCCAAGAGCCATTGGACCTGCTGTTTGTCGAGTTCGCGGTGAACGATGATCAAGACGCTGCCCGAAATTACAACGATGCGCTACGCGGCATGGAAGGCATCATCGCCCAGCGCTGGGGCGTCGCCCTGAACGAAGTGAATCAATCGGTTCGTAATGCCATCCCCGTAGGCCGACCAAAAAGAAGAGCCCTTCTCGGAAACGAGGAGGGCTTTTTTGTGTCTGAAGGG
>Ga0222717_10000449_pt1 | contig 35648 bp, 27 predicted proteins | sample C33_18DmetaG_FD_165053 | JGI IMG/M metagenome (GOLD analysis project Ga0222717, IMG submission 165053) | Estuarine water microbial communities from San Francisco Bay, California, United States - C33_18D | ecosystem: Environmental > Aquatic > Marine > Unclassified | place: USA: California... | reverse complement strand
TGCAGCATTATTGGTTGCTTTTGTAAGTCCATCTCTTGGTGTAATTGCAGATAGGCGTGCTATCAAAATGTGGTGGCTGAAGATTCTTACTTATGTCGGTGCGGGCTCCACTTTCTTACTATTCGCCGCCCCATTCCTTCCAATTAGCACTCAATGGATTTGGCTAATGGTAATGTTTGTTCTTGCAAATATCGGACTTAATGGAGCCGGTGTATTTTATAATGCCCTTTTACCACATATGGGGAAGGATGATGAGATGGATAGAATTTCTAATCTTGCATTCGCATATGGTTACTTTGGAGGAGGTATACTATTAGTTATACACATTGCTATACTAATAGGCACAGATTATGCACCTTGGGCCACACAATTCGCAATGGCATCATCTGGATTGTGGTGGTATGGTTTTGCTTATTTGACATTCAAGTGGGTGCCTGAACCACCTATTGAAAATGAGATGGAATCACTTGGCTTTAAGGAATCCGCATCATTAGCTCTAAGTGAGATTAGAAAAACTCTAGGTGAGTACGACAAATTTAAGACATTATTCTTTTACATGATTGCATATTTCTTCTTTATTGACGGAATAAATACCGTTACTGCATTAGGCGGTATCTTCGGAACCACAGTCCTAGGAATCACAGGATTCGATTTAATGATAACAATTCTAGCTATACAATTCGTAGCGGCACCATCTGCGATTTTATTCACAAAACTTGCGAAAAAGGTTGGTACAAAACAGGCCTTAACAATGTCTTTAGTAGGTTGGGTAGTTCTTTGTTTTGCGGCATTATCCTTCGCACCATTGGAGTTAGAATCACATGAGGAATACCAAATACAATTTGACTGGGATGAAGAAGAAAATATCTACACTGTCCAGATGGCTAATAGTGATGTTCCAGAATTAGCACAAAAGTTAGATTATAGAGATTCGGAGTTCAATGAGCAAGAATGGGCGAATGATTGGAGTCATATCATTCCTGTTAAAATAGATGATAGGAGCGATACAATGAAGTGGAATTTTTGGGTCACAGATTCTGATGGCGATGACACAGAAGTGGCCTTTGTTCTATCTTTAAATGATATAGTCGACTCTGAAATCAATACCTTCCTACAATCATTAGATGAATCAAGATTCAGCGTTAGTGTCTCAGGTGGTAGTCTCGATACAATGACTAACATAGGGGTAGATCATCCAACAAGTCTTGGAGATGGGAAATTAGATTTTATTCCAGAAGCTGCCAGAGATAATGTTTGGGGCCCTCTAGGGCTTGCAGTTGGTTTCCAATTTCTACTATTAGGATGCGCCATGGGTACACTATTAGGTGGTTCCCAGGGTCTTGCAAGAAGCATGTTTGGGCAGATTGTTCCCGAGACTAGAAGTGCAGAATTCTTTGGTTTCTTTGGTTTCTTCGGTAAAGTTGCCGCTTTAATAGGCCCTCTTCTTTATGGTACATTAACCGTTATGTATGACAGTCGTGTAGGAATATTGAGTATCTCAGTTTTGATACTGATTGGGGCAGTAATGATGAGATTTGTTGATGTTGAACAAGGTCGTGCAGATGCACAAGCAGAAGATGCTAGGAATAGAGGGATTCATTCTGAAGATTGAGGTTTTGTAAATATTTTATCAATCAATAATGCAACTTCCAATAATAATACAATTGGTCCTCCAACCAAGAACATAGAAATTGGGTCAGGCGGTGATAATATTGCCCCTACTAATAGTGCCGCAAACCAGATAATTCCTCTATTTTCTATTAAACTAGATCTACCAATTATCTTAGTTCTTAATAGTAACAATGTTACTAAAGGTGTTTGAAAACTCATTACCGAGCCAAAGAAAAGTCCGATTACAAATCCCAACCATGATTGTAATTGCCAAGTGTTGGTTAAGCCAACATTGCTTGCATCATTTGCTAGAAAATCAAGAAGCATGGGAATTAGTATGTTGTGAGCATAAATGGATCCAATTATTCCAAGTCCAATTGAGGATAAGGATACTAAAAATAAATTAGTAATTTTGGAAGTATTATTTTTAATCTTGTTTTTGTTAGATTTACTAATAATTTTACTTCCGTTCCATGAAAGATCTACTATTATCATTGTAAATACCAATGCAATACCTATTTGTGTTGCAATTCTTAATCTAAGTAAAATTACCTCCATCGGTTGGATAATAATTAATTCAACTCCTTCAGGGAGGTATCCATTAGCTTGCAATAGCCAACTAATCGCATCTCCTGAAAGTGGGTAACCCAATGCTAAACCAAAAATGAAGACCCCAATCAATAGAGTAATTCTACCTTTTAGATATTTGATTAGGTTTACAAATTCAGCCATAGGGATAATGTCCCTCTGCCTGTCGTCCATGTAACTGCGTAGGCGTTCACTTACTGAATACATCGCTTGATAGATTATCTATCTTCTCAGTATTATTGAAAGTATATCGCCGTCTTTTAGTAGGTGATCTAGACCAACTCTCTGCCAATCGAATTTACCACTCGGCCCTTTAACCCTAGCATATCTAAATTTTCTTACAAAATCCCGATGTAATTTTGTACAAACATCTCTAACTGTAGATGTATCTTTGATAATTAGTGGCTCAACTAAATCTGCTTCTTGACCCTGCGGCTTTAGGAAAACAGACATGAAACGTAAATTTTCGAACACGAAATCTTTCATATTCTCGATGCCTTTACCTGTTTTTGCCGATACTTCTAGTACAGGCCAGTTGAGTGGAATCATTTCCATAGTTCTTTGAATATCTTTTTCATTCGCTAAATCAACTTTATTTATCACAACTACGGCATTACTGTAAACTCTATTTCCTGCTAAAGTATCAACAATGTGGTCATCAGTTACATTAGTTCTCAGAGTCACTGTAGCAGAAACAATTCCGAAACTTCTGACAATTTCTTGAATCTCTTCATGAGTTAGATTTGTTTGTTTAACCGTAGATCTAACCACTATTCCACCTTTATTCGACCTTGTTATGAAAACTTGTGGTTTCTTTTGGTTCAATCTCATCCCCGATCTCCATAATTCCATGTCTAGTATGTCAAAGTGTGATTCTTGAAAAGGATCTAGAACATACAATACCATGTCTGAGCCTCTGATCACATTAAGGATTTCTTTCCCTCTTCCTTTCCCTTCCGCTGCTCCTTTGATTAATCCTGGCAAGTCAAGAATCTGTATTTTAGCGCCTTTATGCTCCATCAAACCAGGTATGCAAGTTAGTGTAGTAAATGCGAAATTTCCTACTTCTGATTCTACTTCAGTTAATTGGGAGATAAGACTTGATTTTCCAACACTAGGAAATCCTACCAAAGCCACGGAAGCATCACCTGATTTCTTAACTTCGAAGCCGGGTCCACCGCCACTAGATTTAGCATGAGCCTGTGCCTTTTCTTTACGTGCCTTTAATGCCGCAATTTTAGCCTTCAACTTTCCAATGTGAGCATTTGTGGCTTTATTTTTCTGCGTTTTCCCGATTTCTTCCTCGAGAGATTTAATTTGTTCATCGATTGTTGCCACAACTATATCCCCTATCGCAACCGATGCTCATGTGACTGGCCCAGTCATCTATTCTTCAATTGAATGCCTAACCGATAGTTCATTGTACACTTCTCTCTGGCTAGACCCGAGGCGCAGACATGGCAGATGTGATTCTAAATCTTGTCAACCATTCTAATTTTGAAAAATTAGTGTCGATGCCCCTCAAAGAATTATTTCAAAAGGTAGAAGATGGTTCATTAAGAGATTACAGGCCTGAATTAGATAATCGATTCCATAGAGAGTTTGATGTTGATTTAGAAGGAGACATACTGGAATGGTCTGATAATAATTCAGACTTAATAATGTCTAAGACAATACTTTCCCAATCAATAAAAGACTCAAATATAGCAGAATTAACAATCTTAATGGCAAAGTGGTGTTCATTTTCCGAATGGCGTTGTTGGGATGCTCGTCTTTTCTTATACGTTGAACCAATGTTAGAATACAATATTTCTAACACTAATGATTTCCTTAAGTTTTCATTATGGGAAGATTTCATTTCTTCTTTATCAAAAACTGATAAAAAATCCTACTCTGAGTCGGTAGTCCTTGATTGGATGAATAGAAGGGAAAAATTAGGAGAAACAATGGAGCCTTCTGAAGACCCAAGAATATTACCTACAATGAGTTCTCATAGTAGTACGAGCGAATTATTACACATTTTCTTAAATAATCTCAACTCGAAAAATACTAGTTTGTTAATAGGGCGCGAATATTTAGAGTATGAGCTATGGAGTCTAAATGGGGACTCCCTATATGATGGAGAGAGGGTATTTAAATGACAAAATTACCTCTAATTCCTCCACCTCCTTTAGATCCTCCTGAACCTGGTTTAGTTGTCTTAGGCCGTTTTCAACCGTTCCATAAAGGACATGCAGCCATAATAATCGCGGCTGAGAAATATCGTAAAGAAAATTATCCAGAACTAAAGTTAATCATTGCAGTTGGTTCATCAAATAAGCCTCAGACATTAAAAAATCCTTGGTCAGATTCAGAAAGAATCGAGATGATATTATTTTGGCTAGATAATGAAGTAAATTTTGAAGCCACAATTGTTTCTATCCCAGATATTGATGATCCTCCTAATTGGGTAAGTCACGCGGAAAGATACCATGGTAAGCAAGGGATATTTTTCAGTAGTGATTTCCCCTCGTCTGAATTATATCAAATATCTAAATGGCCTATTGTTTCAACATCATTAATCGAAAGAGAACGATTTGAAGGTTGGAGAGTACGTGAAACAGCTAGAATGCTTTCTACAGTTAACGAAGAAGATGCAATTAAAATGGTCTTAGGAGAATCTGTGCCCGCATCAGTTATTGATTTCCTGATATTAAATGATTATCTCAAGAGACTTGCATTCCTAGGAGAAGGTGGAGAGCCAGTAGGTTAATTCCAACTAAGATTATCAGGAGAAAATGAACAATCACCATTACAAGTATCTACAATGTCTTCAAATTGAAGATACTTGAATGCCATCTCTCTAGCTGACGACAAAGCTCCAATTGCATTATGGGCTGGATGAGGTTCTTCCCCATATTCATTTCCATCAGGTGCAAGAATATACCCTCCATCAAAGAAAACGCCTACAGAGCCACTATGGTTTTCATCTACTACATCTATCCCATAAGGAATAATAGTGGAAGAATCAAGAATAGGGATATTAGCAGTTCTCATCATCCTTGCTGATGAAATATTTGAAATTTGTAAATCACCAATAGAAAATAATGTCATTAATTCGTACGGTTGAATTTCATCTAGATAACCTTCCTCTCTGAGGTGAAGGAAAGTATCTGCTTCAACAGAATCCCACAAAGACTGCATTATAGAAATTGCAACTGCTCGATCTAATTGGTTTGAATATCCCCACTCGCTAGCAAAAATGAAATGAAATCTATCATATTGTGTACAACGTTCTATGATATGGGAAAATGAGGAACCTCCTGCCCAAAGAACGCCTCTATTGAGGTCTGGAGAAAGACCGATTATAGATGGTCCTCGAAGCCCTCCGTTAGAGTAGCCGGTGTAAACTGGTTCAGTGACATCTACTAAACTAGTCCCATTAAGGTATAAATCTGGTAAATCAGAGCAAATTCCCATAAATGTCTTAATCATTACTACTTGATTAATCATCGACTGCTCAAGTCTTTCTGCCTGATGTTGAAAATAATTCATATCAAGAACCGCATATTCTAAACTAGTCACATCATCACTTGCCCATCCATAGAAGCTAGTTCCTAACATTGCAGCATTATTTTCATTTGCCCAACCATATAATCCTGAAGTATCACCTGTTCCAAGAAATCCATGCCCCCATATTGTCAAGTCAGCAGGTTCTTCGGTTGCAGTTCCTGGAATTAGTAACCAGAAAGGAATTTCTCTATTTTCTACAAAAACAGGAGTTCTATCTGTATCGGAAACTCTTCTAATAAGAGTTGGTGGATAAAATGATTCGGTATATTGTGGTGCAGTATAAGTTCCAGAAATAAGCCAGTGACTTCTATTCCCTTTGTCATCCAATATCTCTTCATTTGTTTCAACATTGCAACCTATTCCATCTTCTCCAATTCTTTCTAAAGCATCATTTCTCATTGAAATCATCGGACCAATTATTGATTCAGTTGAAGAGGTATGGAAACTCCATGCAGTCTGTAAATGTTGAATAGAAATATCTGTATTTACTTCTATAAAAGAGAATAAATTTTGAAATTCAGATCTTCTATTTTCAATATCCATAGATGTAGTAATTACTTGATCTCTTAGAGCAGCAAAACCTTCTGGAGTTGGAACTAATTCTCCAAATTCGTCTGTTAATCCCGATATTGCAACGACATAAGGTGTATTATGTTCTAGTGCTTTTATAGTTCTAATATGAAGTATAGTTGGTTGGTCTATCTCAGACCTTACGTCAAGTTCAACCCAATGTGGAACTAATTCACCAGTTAATCTATTAATTAATACAGTAGAATGTCCACTTTCTAGACTTTTTGATATACTATATTGCCCTGCTAGTTCAGATAAATCTGGTTCTTTTTCAAATGCAGTCATAATTTGTGTGTTTGGGCTAGCACCATCCATCTGGTTCAGTATTGGAATTTCTACTAAATCAACTGTTCCAGAATTAGGTATAGTATTTGAGGAATAATGAATTCTTTTACCTGTAGTTGTATTTTGGTCATTAATTAGAAAAGCATCAGAAGGGAAAGGCAACATACAATGTATTGAATTTGTATTGTCACATCCATCAATATGTGCTATTTCAAGGAGTTCAACAGGTTCATCATAGACACAACTCTCATCATCTATTGTTGCATTTTCATCGTAATTTAATGCATTACTATCTATACAACCAAAATTATCAAAAACTTCATCCTTGATTTCATCGTTTATAGCAGTACATCCCGAAAGTACCATAGATAAACATATTAAAATTACTAGATTCTTTTCCATAACCAATCCAATAGTGGTTTAGTTATCAACATTAGTCATCGGATACAATGACTTTTACAGGTCTTAATACCCGTTCATGAAACATATATCCATGTTCAATAATTTCCACTACAGTGCCCTTTTCCTTTCCCTCCGGCACAGGTATTACAGCAATTGCTTCCATAAATGAGGGGTTGAAAACTTGATCCATAGCTTCAATTTTTTCTACTCCCTCATTTTCTAAAACAGTTTTTAATGTATTCAAAGTCATATTAACACCTTCGAGAAACTTTTCAGATTCGCTATTTTCGATTGAAATTGCTTTCTCTAAGTTATCCAGTACTGGAAGAATCTTTGAGGCCAGATTCAGACTGGAGTACTTGACTAAGGCATTTCTTTCCCTTGCATATCGTTGCCTAAGATTAACCATTTCTGCTGCAGAATATTGTTTTTCTTTTTCTAATTCTTCAACCTTTGATTCAAGAACTTTTATTGGGTCAATAATTTCAGTTTCTTCTGATTTGTTTTCCTCAGATAACTCCTCTGTCGGCTCGTCAACCTCGTCTGCCATGTTACTTGGTTTCGACCATCATTCAAGAATCCAATGGTCTAAGTTATTCGAGATAGAAGTATTCTCCAGCAATCTTTTGTTCTCGATCTTTCCTGCTATCTGGCTTGTTAATACGTGGCCTATGAGATTCATGATCTCTTCTGAATGTGATATTTACATCTTTCAAAAATTTATTCATACCTTTTCTCAGGCTAAGTGGTCCGATAGCATTTCCGGAACTCCCTCCTTTACCATCGAAAACTAAAAGCGAATCACTCACAATATCGATAAAGTAAATGTCATGATCGATTACCATGGCTGCTTTTTCGTTACTTTCCATAGTTCTTCTGATTGCCTTTGCGGCTTCCATCCTTGCATTAGCATCAAGATGGGCACTTGGCTCATCAAGTAGGTACAAATCAGCCTCTTTACCCAAACAAATTACTATACTCACTGCTTGTAATTCTCCACCAGAAAGCTTCTTCGCTTTCAGTCCTAATAATTGGTCAACCTGTAACGGCCTAACCACTTGCGTATGGAATTCTCCAGTTCTCCATTTATGTCCTAATTCAGTGTTTAACCAGTCTTCTACTGTTCCTTCGAAATCAGTATGGACATGTTGTGGTTTGTAGGATACTTTTGCTTCCATTGTACACCATCCCTGATCTGGTTCAATTTCGCCAGCGATCATTTTGACCATTGTAGTTTTTCCAGTCGCATTTGGCCCCACAACTCCTACAACTTCCGCACTTTTCACCATTCCTTCTCCAGTTTTAAGGTGGAAACTACCCAAAGTTTTCTCCATATTTCCCCACTTTAAAATTGGTAAACCAACTTCTTCTCCACGTACTCTTCCTCTCAGGAATTGAATGGGTTTGTCTCTAATTCTAACGTTTTCTTCGGGTAAGAACCCTTCAAGATATGCATTTATCGCACTTCTAGTTGATCTTGCAGGAGTAAATATTCCAAATGCGGCTCTCTCTCCGTATACGATATGTAATAGGTCACATAGAACATCGAGTATAGCTAAATCGTGCTCAACTACAATTACTCTTTTACCCATTTCTGCCAAATTTTGTATGATTTTCACTATTCTCATCCTTTCATGAATATCAAGATATGATGAAGGTTCGTCAAAGAAATACACTTCTGCCTCTTTTAACATAGTCGCACATATTGCAACTCTTTGCAATTCTCCACCAGATAATTGCCCTATATTCCTATCTAAAATATGTGTGATTGCCAATAATTCTGCATACTCGATTAAATCACCTCTTTCGTCAACTTTCTCAAGTAGTTCTCTTGCCTTACCATCAAAAATCTTAGGTAATTTGTCGATATACTGTGGTTTTACAGCAATCCTAACTCCATCATCAGCTACTAATTGTAGGTAATCTCTTAATTCTCCTCTTGGGAATGATTCAATGATATCATTCCATTCAGCCGAATTAATAGTCCAGTCTCCTAAGTTTGGTTGGATAGAACCTGAGAGCAGATTTATCGCAGTAGATTTACCCATGCCATTAGGCCCCAATATTCCTACCACTTGTTTTTCTCTAGGTGCTGGTAGCCTAAATAATCTAAATCCATTCTGGTCATATCTATGTGTCATCTCGCCTTCTAGTTCTTCTGGTAAATTAGTAATAATCAAGGAGTCAAATGGGCATTTATTAATACATATCCCGCAACCAATACAAAGCGGTTCTGAGATAATTGGTTTACCACTTGAATCATCAAGTATAATGCATTCAATCCCATTTCTTACAGGAGGGCAAAAAACCCAACATTCAGCATTACATTTTTCTGGGCTACACCTATCTTCAAGAAGTACAGCAACCCTCATATCTTCATCTCCCAAGTATTTTATTCAATATATCTTCTATCAATCAACCTAAATTAGGTCTTTTTTTGTTCATAACGCAAAGAAACGAAATCTAACGTAAATATAACCTGCTAGACCTATTTTTTCGGTTTTTGACAATTGTGTTCTTTCAGAAAAAACATCTCCATCATTTTTATCTATTTTTTTCATTATAGAATGATAAAATGTAGTCATTGCGGCTGGTGAATATCTACTTGATTTGTCAAGTAGAGGAAACAATTTCATTCCTCTTTCTCTATATTTATCTGCTCTCTTAATATATTCCTTTACAAACGGTTTCCAGCCTGGATGTTTCAATATTTCTTTCCCATTTCTCAAATCTTCTTCTGTAATTCCGAATCGGTTAAGATCTTCAATTGGAAGGTAGATTCTATCACGTTCAATATCTTCCGCAACATCTCTGAGTATATTTGTTAGTTGCATATAAATTCCCCATGATTCCGCATATTCTCTAGCTCTTTTATCATCATACCCATATATCTCAATGCATACAAGTCCTACTGTTGAAGCCACTTTGTAACAATATGAGTATAGATCTTCAAAAGTTTCGTATCTATTTCGATGGAAGTCTTCCTCCATCCCACTAATCATATCATCTAATAATTGTCTAGAAATTCCATATTTTTTTACTGTATCTTTCAATGCTATGAATATTGGGTCAGTGGATGTCATCTCACCATACGCAGTAGATAATTTCTTTCTGTAATAAAATAACTGTGACATTTTATCATTGTAAGATGACCGTTCTAGGACTGGTACTCCATCAATCAGTCTCTCAATTTTTGTTCTGTAATCAATTGATTCAGGATTTTCTTCAGAACCTCCAGGAAAATAATCTACATAATCTCCATCTGCAATGTCATCCGCTCTCCTACAAAATGCATAGTAGGCCATGATAGATCTTCTTTCTTCTTCTGGTAGATACTTAAAAGAATGATAAAAATTTCCTGCTTCTCTCCTAGTTAATTCTTCACAATAGTCGTAAGCAGATTTTACAATGTCCTCTGGAAGTCTGTTTTCAGACCACAAAGCAGCGTCAATATGTGAAAAAGGATTTACTAATTCTCCTCTTGAACCAATCACTCCCATGAAGAAAGCACCTTCTCTAAGAGTTTCTAAAGCAGTAATGCTAATCGCATGAACTGCCTCCCTAGTTACGTTTACTGCATTACGTACTTTTTCAATAGGAACAGAATTATTTTCTTCTCCAACTAGTGAAATAGATTTACCAAGGTCGTACATAACCTCTGGTTCGGAATCACTAATCTGTCCATCGGGCATACTACTTTCATATTGAGCCGAATAGATTTACTCTTGAACTTCACGCTGAGTTGTACAAACTATGAATCAGTAGTTAATTCATTTTTTTGGGGTTAATTCCGGTTATTGATAGCCAAATCGCTTTCCTCATTATTTTCTTAATCTCCGGTCTTAATACCTTAATTCGCTTATTATAATCTAGTATATTTCCTTCGCGCAATAATTGCAAGGTTCTTTGCCCTATTAGTACCGGTAACAAGCAAGAAAGTCTAAGTCGAAACTGATTTCTTGGTAGCATTTTGATATAGTCAACAGCATCATCAAGATAGTTACCGGCCCTAAATATATAAGAATCGTACAATGGCCTAAATTTTTCGATATTATTCATTTCAAGAAGATGTTCTGCAGTTATCCCAATCTCATGAAGAGTTTGGCTAGGAATATAGCATCTCCCCATTCGTAAATCCTCTGGTAAGTCTCTCAATATATTGATTAATTGTAAAGATTTTCCAAAGTTTACCGCCTTTTCAAATAAAATTTCCTTTTCTTTTTCTTTCAAATTAAAAAGATGATCTAATGACATATGAGTCCAAAATTCCCCTACACTCCCTGCAACTCGATATGTGTAGTCATCTAACTCCTCTTCATTTTCTAATGAAATTATTTTTTCACCCGTAGCATCAGTGAATCTTTCCAAATCCAATATCTGTCCTCCAATGATGATATCAAGTAATTTTTTAATTTTCTTCCTATCAGAATCAGTAAATTGTCCTGATTTCTGTAAATAATTTACAGGTATAATTGCTTCATGTAGTAACCTTGCTTCTGCAGCGTCTTCTTGTATAATTGCTAAATCGGTAAAATCAGGTAATTTTCTATTTTGATCTTGTATTTTTTTATTATATTCGCTCAGTAATTCGAGCAAAATTTTATTCTCTCCCACCTTTGAGTCCGCAATTGTATCTGCTAAGCGTGCCAATAAATACATCAAACTAATTTGTCTTCGAATTTTTTTAGGTGTTACTTTTAATGTCAAATAAAATGATCTGGAAGTCCCTTTTAAGAGGTCATCAATTATTTTTTCAGACTCGCCATCGCTTGACTCACCTCTTGCCATGGACAATGAGGATACTTCCTGCATCTAAGACTCTCGCATCCAAGTTTATCTCAATCCAGCATCTTTCAACGCTTTGACTAACACATTCCCAATTTCAGAAGGATCTCTTGCAACATAGATTCCAGCATTTTCAAATGCCTTGAATTTCTCTGCCGCCGTTCCTTTCCCTCCCGAAATTATAGCTCCTGCATGCCCCATTCTCTTCCCGGGAGGTGCGGTAGACCCTGCCACAAACCCTACTATTGGTTTTGTCATATTCTTTGCTGCCCAATCTGCAGCTTCTTCTTCTGCTGAACCTCCGATTTCTCCAATCATCACTATTGCCGCTGTCTGAGGGTCATTTTCAAAAGCATCTAGACAATCTATAAATCCAGTACCATTAACTGGATCACCTCCAATTCCAACACAAGTTGATTGACCTTCTCCAACACTCATAGTTTGCGCAACTGCTTCATAGGTCAGAGTACCTGATTTCGATACAATCCCTATCCTTCCTTTGGCATGGATGAATCCTGGCATTATTCCTGCTTTACATCCTCCAACATCGCCAGGAGTGATTATTCCTGGGCAATTTGGGCCTATCAATCTCACTTCAGGGTATTGATCTACTCTTGCCACTGCCTTTATCATGTCTAAAATTGGAATTCCTTCTGTGATACAGACGATTAATCCCCCTCCTTTTTCTTGAAATGCGTCTGCGGCTTCTACAATAGCAGCGGCAGCAAATCTGGCAGGGACGTAAATCAAACTAACATCTGCTCCAGTTTCATCTAATCCTTCCGAAACCGTGTTGAAGACTGGGACTTTCTTATTTTGCAATTCAACAAATTGCCCTCCTTTTCCAGGAGTTACTCCTCCTACTACATTTGTATTATATTCATCCATTTTTGTGCCATGGAAAGTACCTTGTTTACCAGTAATACCTTGAATCAGAACTCTACTTTCTTCATGAATCCAAATTGACATTATTCCTCACCTCTTGTAAGATTAACAATTTTTTCTGCCCCTTCTGCAAGGGTACTCGAAGTATGGACATCTAAGTTGCAATTATCTAATACTTCTTTGCCTTCTATATGATTAGTGCCTGAAAACCTTACAACTAAAGGTACTTGTAAACCAAGTTCATTCGATGCTTCAATAACACTTCTAGCCACCATGTCGCATTGAATAATTCCTCCAAAGATATTTACTAATATTCCCTCAACATTATCATCTTCTAATATTATTCCAAATGCCGTAGTGATTGATTCCTTAGTTGCCCCCCCACCTATATCGAGGAAATTTGCAGGTTCTCCTCCGTACAATTTTATTACATCCATAGATGCCATTGCAAGTCCTGCACCATTCACTAAACAACCAATGTTTCCATCCAGTTTCACATATGAAAGACCATGATCATGAGCCCTAGTTTCAACTTCTTCTTCTTCTGAATGATCTCTCATTTCTTCCATCCAGGGATGTCTAAATGATGCATTATCATCGAAACTAACCTTTGCATCTAATGCTATCATATCTCCAGAATCTGACTTAACCAGTGGATTAATTTCTATCATAGAACAATCCTTTTCAATAAACATTCTTGATAATGATTCTAACATAGAAACTAAATCTTGTTTTGAATGACCACTGAGTCCAAGTTTGTCTGCCATCTCTAAAGCGTCCTTTTCATTTAGCCCATCCACTGGATGTGTCCAAATTTTATGTATTGCCTCGGGAGTTTTTTCTGCAACTTCTTCAATGTCCATTCCTCCTTCAGTAGATGCCATTATTAGAATTGTTTTTGCTTCTCTATCGACTAGTAAAGCCAAGTAATATTCATGTGTAATTGAGCAACCAGCTTCTACATACAAATTATTTACTATTTTTCCACCTGAACCAGTTTGTTTCGTAACAAGTTTCCTCCCAATTATATTTTGAGCATATTCCTTAACTTCATCTCTAGAAAACGCTATTTTCACTCCACCTTCCATTATTAGATTATCCGTTTCTTGATCATAAAGAGTACCTTTCCCTCTCCCTCCGGCATGAATTTGTGATTTCACTGCTACTACTTTTGAATCTAAATAATCGTACGCATTAACGGCCTCTTCCACAGTTTTACAGTGTACTCCATCTTGTACTTTTACTCCTGCTTGTTTAAACAGAATTTTTCCTTGATATTCGTGAATATTCATAACTCTCAGCCTTCCGAGTGTAAGTCGCTCTTTGAACGATGCGTCTAACGATGTTCAAATCTTAAGCACGAAGTGCTGAAATCTATTGTCATATCCGGCGAAGTATGGATGTAGTTGTTCTTGCTGGTGGATTTGGTACTAGGTTGAGACCTTGGACAGAAGGAAGAGCAAAACCGTTACTCCCAGTTTTAGATAAAACTCTTCTTGAAAGGGTAGTTGAATGTGTTCCAACTAAAATGGTTGATAGAGTAATTATTGCAGCGGGTTATAGTGTTGATGAAATGCAGAGTTTCTTTTCATCATCAGATCTTCCTTTTGAGGTAATAATTTCAGTTGAAGATGAGCCTTTAGGAACTGGAGGCGCAATTTCAAAGACTTTTGAATACCTTACTGGCGACGGGCCAGTCTTAATTTTAAACGGCGATCTTGTTTCAAGTGTCGATGTTAATGATTTATTGGCACATCACAAAGAAAAGAATGCTTTAGTTACTCTTTCACTTTGGCATGTAGATGATCCTAGTAGGTTTGGAGTATGTGGCTTAGATGGCTTTGGAATGATTACAAAATTTCAAGAAAAACCTGAACCAGGGACAGAGTTTTCAAACCTGATTAATGCGGGGTGTTATTTAATTGAAAGAGAAGTATTGAAATCTCTCTCGTCGGAGAAGCATAGTATAGAAAGAGCAGTATTTCCTGAAATCGCTAAAACAGGGAAGATGGCTGGATTAGAATTTAAGGGCTATTTTGTTGATGCTGGAACTCCTTCCTCATTTATTGAAGCAGTACAAGTTTGTATTTCTAATAAAAGATTCGAAATCGGTGCAATACATGACAAGCATACATGGATTTCTGATAAAGTATCCATAGATGAACCATATCAAATAACTGGTTCATCTGTTTCAAACAATGTTTCTATTGGTAAAGGTTGTGAAATTCTCGACTGTGTAATTTTATCAGGGGCTAAAATTGGAGAAGGATGTAAATTGCAGAGATGTTTAATTGGAGAATCGAGTATAATCAAAGAAGGCTCTGTTATATCTGATAAGGTCATAGGACATGGCGAAATAGTATAATTTGTCCGTCATCATCATATCGGTATTATGTCTCGCAGTTCTATGAATGACACTCTAATTGTTGTTAATTTCAAAACTTATCAAGAGGCCCATGGCGTTGCTGCTGAAGAACTGGCAGTAATTATGCAAGATTTAGAGACAAATGCACGTATGGTTGCGGTAGTATCTGCTTTTGATTTATCTTCTGTCGTTTCAGCAGCACCTAATTTAGAAGTCTGGACCCAACATTTAGATCCGATAAACTTTGGTTCAAATACTGGTTGGTTACACCCTGATACAGCGGTATGTAGAGGTGCTAAAGGGACTCTGATTAATCATGCAGAGCATAAAGTTTCTATCGAACATATTGCGATGCTCCTAGACAGTGTTCCGGAAGATTTCACAGTTTGTGCTTGTGCTGCAGATATTGAAGAAGCAAGAGCATTGTCAGCATTAGAACCTAATTATGTAGCAGTTGAACCTCCTGAGTTAATAGGAGGTGAAATTTCAGTAACTACTGCTGACCCTGAAATTGTTAGCGGAACTGCCGCAGCTATACGTGAAATTAGCGAGAGCGTAGGAATTTTATGTGGAGCCGGTGTAAAAAATGGCGACGATGTGTTCGCAGCAATTAACTTAGGTACTTCTGGAGTGCTTTTGGCTAGTGGAGTCACCAAAGTCAGTGACCCAAGAAGTGCTTTAAATGATTTAATTTCTAAAATTTAGAAAATTATTGTAGCCAAATTACAACAATTTTTCTACTTCTAGAAAGATGATTATTGTAACAAAATCACTGTTTTGCTCTCTTTCTAGATGCTTTTCGGCGACGAAGTTTCTTCTTACGCCATTTCCAGCGTTGGTTTCCTTGCTTCTTCCAGGCACGTGAACCTCGCTTCATGCAGCCCGCCGACCTACTGCCCCTATATGAGCGATTTGTATTGTAAGAGATAACTCTAATCATGGAAATAATTATCTTTAGTGGTGGGCGATACAGGATTCGAACCCATGTCATCGGCTTAGAAGGCCGATATGATATCCAGACTACACCAATCGCCCTTGGGCTGACGCGGCAGTATCTCTTTGATGAACCCTACACCTCAAACATTTTCCTGAAGGAGGCTATCGACAGCGTCCTCTAATACCTCTTGCATTTGATCCACATCTGCTCCAGCACTGTAATTTAAGGCACCATCATCAGATATATCGCTTCTAATATCTTTGACTGTTCGCCCTATTTTTTTTGCAATTTCTTTCTTTTGACGTAGGTTCTTTCTCCTCAATGAAAATATACTTATTATTGCAGATAAACTTCTAAGTATACTTTCTAAAATAGCAATCAATATTAGGCTACTAATGAAAGATGTCGTGATTTCGTTCAATCCATTGAATAATTCTTCAATCTCGGAGATTTGGACCTGTGCATCCCCCACTAAAAATACACCCAACACTCCGAAAGGTAGCATTTTAGCTACATCTCTAGATAAATCCTCGGTCCAATACGAAAGAATTCTCACCGCGCCCACCACAGATGTTGCGATTAGTGCATTACGTGAGTGATCAGCATCAGGAGATAACAATGTCAATATGATTGCTAAAACTAAAGTCCAGAATGTAATTAATACCGGTACAAAGATAATATATTGCACTACAAAGAAAATTGTTCTAAAATATTTTTTAAATCTTCCCGAAAGATTGTCCGAATAGTGATTTAGATTAAGTGTGATTAAATCTCTTTTTGCTAATGCTCTATAAAAAATAAATACAAATACAGAGTAAATAGAAATTGCAATTATTGCCCCTAGAGTAGGATAAGATTCTCTAATTATTAGTTCAAACAAATCTTCTATCTCAGATATGTTAGTTGGTATTTCCATGTTGTACCGTGTACGTTTGACATATTATGATTACGCGTTTCATGATTTGAATGGTTTAGCGCATTTTGGACATCTAGCCGGCATAGATACTCTTTTCCTCTCCCAAGTGTATCCACAGTCTCCACAAATCCACTGCCTTTCAGGTAATTTTTCAAGGACTCTTTCCCTCATTTCTTGTAACACTAAAGAATCTGTTAACTTTGGTGCAGGGGCAATCTCTCTAACTAAGTTAGCATGAATCTCTCCATGGTCCAATAAACCTGATGCGTGCAACAGTTCATGAGATAGAGTATGCTTGTAAAGAGCCAAATCTCTATTCAACATAGGATTAAGGCCGATAGTCACTGGCCCACATGACAATCTCAACTTTCTTCTTCGAAATAATTCATTAGCGCTATACTCAAAACGTGTCATACCCAGTCTTGAATCATTTTCATCAATCCAAACTAGGGTTAGATTTTTCCCTAGATATTTGAGAAAAGGCGCTTCTTTTTTGTCCAGTTTTTCTTTCAATAATTGGATTAGATCTTCAGGAAAATCAGGATTAGAAGGTAATAGTTTGTCATCTCTCTCATCTCCCCCTGTACTGAACATACCCCTGCCTACTCCATTTCCCTTAAATGCCCGTCGTAAGTCCGATGTTTATTGGGCGTGTGGCGCAGCTTGGAAGCGCGCTTCTTTGGCTAAGAAGAGGCCCCGAGTTCAAATCTCGGCTCGTCCACCATATTTTAATACACAATTCCTTTCTCAATTTTTTTCCTCGTAGAAAAATACTATTTCCAACTCATTGTAACTGTTAGAGATATTATTTTCAGAATATACATTTGTCCTTATTTCCTATTTAATACTAATAACTCAAAAAGACAAATAAATAGTAAATCTGCTAATTAATGCTCAAATGTATAATATTATTTGTTTTTATTGCCACATGTATTATTATATAATCTAATATTTCTCCAATCGAACAAATAATAAACCTAGTACTCTGTCGAGCATTTATGGTAACGGATAAAGCAAAACTCGAATACATATGGCTAGATGGATATGAACCTACTCAGAATATGAGGAGCAAAACATTAGTCAAGAAAAATTTTTCTGGAGAAGTTGGAGATTGTCCAATGTGGTCTTTCGATGGTTCCTCCACAAAACAAGCAGAAGGTGGTAGTTCAGATTGTTTGTTGAAACCTGTAGCTATTTACCCTGATCCACAGAGAATCGATGGTTTTCTTGTTATGTGTGAGGTTTTGAATGCTGACGGAACTCCACATCCAAGTAACGGTCGAGCAACAATAGAAGAGGATGATGATGACTTCTGGTTTGGCTATGAGCAAGAATATTTCATTATGGATGTGGATACACAACTTCCTTTAGGTTTCCCAGTTGGTGGTTACCCTGGGCCTCAGGGACTTTACTACTGTTCTGTTGGAGGAAAAAATACTCATGGCAGAGGTCTAGTTGAAGAGCATGCAGACTTGTGCTTAGAGGCTGGCATCAATTTTGAAGGGATCAATCAAGAGGTAGCCTGCGGTCAATGGGAGTTCCAGATCTTTGCCAAAGGTGCGAAAAAAGCAGGTGACGAATTATGGGTTGCTAGATATTTATTAGATAGATTGACTGAGAAATATGGATATTATATTGAGTATCATCCTAAACCAATTCAAGGTGATTGGAATGGTTCAGGAATGCATGTCAATTTCAGCGATGGTAAAATGAGAGATGAGGGAGGAGAGGCACTTTTCACAAATATCTGTGAAGCGTTTGGCAGAAATATCGAGAAACATATGTCGGTTTATGGCGCTCACAATGAACTACGCTTAACCGGTCTCCATGAAACACAATCCATTGATCAGTTTTCTTATGGTGTATCTGATCGTGGAGCATCCATACGTATTCCTATAGGGACAAAAGTAGATGGTTGGAAAGGTCGACTTGAAGACAGGAGGCCAGCATCAAATGGCGATCCATACAAAATTGGCGCTGTTGTGATTAGCACTACTAAATCTGCATACTGATTTTTATCATTTCGACAATTTCATCAGCGCATCCCCAAGAAAGAGTCACTCCGGCTCCTCCATGACCATAATTATGAATTATTCTTTTACCATTTATCATTTCTTCTTCTAGTCTAACTTCATAGCGAGAAGGCCTCAGACCTACTGCGATGCCTACAATATTATCCCTATTTAGTTCAGGCCATAATTCTTCACATTTCGAAAGGATTGTTTCCGTATCTTCTGGTCTAATATTTTCTTCCCAATCATCCTTTTGAGCAGTTCCTCCAAGAACTGTTACATCTCTTCGAGGAATTGTATAAGTTAGTGTTTCAGGTTTTTGATCAAATCTTCCAAATCCAGGATCCTGTTTGATATAAACAACCTGCCCTCTAACTGGCCTCAGCTCTCTATCATTGCATAAATCTCTTCCTCCAAGTCCGCAACAATTAACTATTATTTCACCGGGTACTTCTTGTAATGAAGAAAATTCTCTTAATTCATAGAATCCTCCTAATTTTTCAAATTTCGCTAGTAACCAAGGCATGTAATGATTCATTTCAATGACTGGTGCTTCAATTTCCCATCCGAAATTATAACCATTAATAATCTCGGAATCTTCAAGTATTCTGAAATGAGGAATTTCTGAACTCCAACCTGGTAATTCACATTTTTCTTTCAAGTATTCTCTTCCTAAGCGTAAAGTTATACAATCCACGTTTTCTTCATTTTTCAGCCTAATTAATTCGTAGAATGTTTCAGAAGACCATTTATTTGTTTTCTCTACGGGTTCTGCAAGAAATGGATACCACCACGCAGCTGCAACATCAGAAACAGTATTAGGACTCATATCTCTACTTAAAATAGTGACTTTGAATCCAGACTCTAAAAGTCTGATTGCAGTAGTAATTCCAGAAACTCCCGCACCTAGTACAGTAATGTCCATGAGTTGCAATAGAGGTGTAGTAAATCATCTAGTCGGTATGATAACAATCTTCAATGATTGAATATCTCGCAGTACAGGTGACACTGTGCCAAAAGTAAGAAGACCAAAAAAAGGTTGGTTTCGCCCCTCAAAAAAGAGGCCTCGTCGCGGACCCTTAGTTGCTCCTAGTGAGAGAGGCCTACCTCCTTGTCCGGCATGTGGAGAATGGAGTATGCAGAAAGATAATAATCGTAAAGAAATTTATTGTGGTTCGTGTGGAGCTATTGCCTAATGTTCATGGTAAATCCAATATGTTACAATCACTCCGCTGTTACTGTCGCAGTGATGAGGAACCGCACCGGATGCCTTGGGTATCGCGAGTGATGGGCGATCTGAGCGGCTTCAAAGGTGAATAGATTGGATAGAATAGTAACTGACAATCAAGGTAGAAAACTGCGTTTATTGGAGCCAAAATCTCTAACTTCTGCTCCAAAAGATTTTCAATTATCTAGAATAAGCAGACCTTTTAGAAGATATTTCTCATTAGTCGCAAACTCATTAATTATGGTTTTTCTTGTTCAAGCTTTTTCTGCCCAGCTAATTGGAGTTCTCAATGCACAACCACTATACGTTATTGGATGCAGTTTCGTGACCTTTCCATGCATTGGTTTTATGATTTTTCTACATCGTCCTAAACTTATTGAAGTTAGGTTATTGACATCTGATGAAAATGGTATATTTGCACATCCAATTCCCGAAGGGGGTTCAATACAAACTCCTATTCCTACGAAAATGAATCGTTTTTTAGTTCGAGATGATTCAGTAATTGATACGCCACCGTCATTTTGGATATGGATTATTTTTGTAATTTGTCTTTGTATTTCATTTGTAATTGCAATTATTGAGATAATAGGCGGCGAATTAGGTTTGATAATATCCTTAATAATGGCTCTGCCAATGACTCTAATTTTATTTTCTGTTCCTGTTTATGCTTGGTGGTCATCATCTAATTCTTGGATTGGTCTACCGACTCGTTTGAGAGATGCTGAGTCTTGGTTAATCGCAGGAATGGCGGCCGGTGTCCCTGCAATTTTGATTAATAGTTGGTTAACTCCCATTTTAGTCCCTTCATCTTGGTCCACTGTAACAGAAGAATTTATCATTTATACTCTAAGTGCTCCTATTGGTGAAGAGATTTTTAAATTCTTAGCAGTTTTATGCTTTATTTCTTCAATAAAAGGTCCCAAGTCTGGTTTCCAAGTCGGTTTCACAGTTGGATTAGGTTTTGCTATCTCAGAAAATTTTCAATATCTTCTACTTTCTTATGGAGGGGGGGGGTTCACAGGCTTATTTATAACATCATTAATTAGAGGAATTGGTTCGATTCCGGGGCATGCAGTTTGGACCTCATTCAGTGGCGCTGCCTTGGGTTGGTGGATAAGTAATCCAGATAACAAAGCGAAAGTAATTTTTATGATACAGAGTCTGTCTTCCAAATCAATGAATATAATTGAAAGTATTGGAATTGATGTTGATATGGACGGCGATACGTCTGGATTTGATGGTCCAGAATATACTATGTTAAGTGCACTTGAAGATGCAAAAAAGCCTTCTGATGATATTAATTGGACTGTTTCAGGAGATAAATCTCAACAAATATTAACTTCTCTAATTGGTAATAATAACCCTGAATGGTGGAAATTTTCTGAACAAAATTATACTAATGGAAGTTCTGTAATGATGATTCAGAATAGCAAAAAAATTACAAAAAATGAGCCTCAATTAAAAATAATTCCTCCTAAGTCAATTATTGCCGGCCTACTAATCGCAATCTTTGGTCATTCAATATGGAATGGTTCAGGAATTATTTTGTTTGAGGTTGGCACAATCATTGGTCTAAGTGAAGATATTAACCTTGTTCTATCTTTACTTTGGATTATTTTTCTTGTAGTAGTAGTTCTTTTCGTTTCTTTTTTGCTGATGAGAGGAATCAGCACTATTTCAGATATTAGCAACTAACAATTATTCTATCTGTTCATGCGAATCTTTCATGACCCCCCCTCGTTGCAGAAAGAGTGAAATTACCATGGACATAAGCAACGACCAAATTATTTCTGTCAGCCTTGTTCTGGCTTTATTACTACTTTCGCGATTTAGAGATCTACTAGACAATAGTGGATTATTTGCAGCAACAATAACCGGTCTCACAGTGTCTTTAATGGGTCATTGGACTTGGTTGATTGTACTATTCACTTTCCTAGTTATAGGTTCTCTAGCTACGAAATGGAAATTCGAAGAAAAGACATTACTTTCATTAGAAGAGGCTAATGAGGGGTTAAGAAGTTGGAAAAATGTACTAGCCAATGGGGGTGCAGTTTCAATAATGGCAATTTATAATTTCATATTCCCTGGTGAAGAGTGGATTTATTTTGCTGCTGTAGCAAGTATTTCTGTAGCCTTGTCAGATACACTAGCATCCGAAATAGGTTCATTAGATACTAGGACTAGAAGTATCACCAATCTACAATCAGTACCTGCTGGAACTAATGGAGGAATGTCTCCTACAGGGACTATAGCGGCATTTATAGGTGCAATAATTATTTCAATTACAGGGGTGATTTTCTCTCCAGAAAACTCAACAATCAATGATATTAATTTACTATTAATGTTGACATTAATTGGATGGCTTGGATGTCAAGTAGATTCAATTTTAGGAGCAGTTTTAGAAAATAGAGGATATCTTGGAAAGCATAGTGTGAATTTCCTTGCAACATTTTCTGGTTCACTTATGGCGATTATCTTTTATCATCAATTCCTATGAACCAATTAGCGTTGACTTTGAGTAATAATAGGTGTTGGCATCAGCATGAGTGGCAGAAAGTCTGGTAAAGTATTTCTATCATTCTCAATTATTTCATTATTTCTTTTTTCTCTTATTAGTGCATCCTCAGCCCAAATCATAGCTCCTGACGGGCCTGGAATAGAATGGGAAAAACCTGAAAGTCATCGACTTTTTCTGAAAGGCGATGTATCTTCTCCATTTCTGGATAATAATTGGAGTTCATTAACTGGTCAACCTATTGGTTCAGTGGACTTCCAAAAAACAGTGGGGTCAACAAATCTGATAGATATTCAATCAGCACCATTAACTGAAGATTTGGAATTCAATGGGAATATTACCATTCACCTTTTTGCATCTCTCGATGTTGCAAATGATGGTTGTAAGTTCACGAATGTACTTCCTGGCTCTCCTTTGGGTGCTGAAACAAAATTTTCTGTTTCTTTCTCATTGGGGAATAATCAAATTCTTTCCGATGCCCAAACTAATTCTATCGTTATGGAAGAATCATTTACACTGGCACATGAATTTTTAATCGATGCGAATGATGTAAATGTCAGCCTTCTCAAGGGAGATTTAATCGGACTAAAAATCGATGTAATGCATGACTGTGCTCAGACAGGAGTATTATGGTGGGATACATATGACGCAACCACTGGAATAGAATTTAAAGGTGAATTAATTTATCCTGAGTTGGATCAGACAGTAGACCCTAATGGAATTATTAGAGTTGAGTTTACACCTAATTCTCCTTGGGGAAATGACCTCTATATTTCTCAGGTGTTAGAAGTAATCGGGCCAGTAGAATGGGAAGATATGATACATGGAAATGCAGATGAAGATACTAGATTAGATCATTTTGAAACTCCTCATGGAATAAGAATTGATGAAATGAATCGTACAGTATTGACTTGGTCATCTCAGAGTCGACTTTCTGCAGGAAAGTACATGATAGATAGTTGTTACAAATTATCCGATCAGGATCCTGGAGAAACTTGTGATTTGGTAGGCGTTCTTAGGTTTGAAGTCCTAGAACCAGATCCATCTTTATTCAACGGAACTTGGGCCGCTATTTTGATACCTCTTAGTATTATTTTCTGGATTGGTATTTCAATGAAAGAAGCACTACTACCTTTACCTGCATATGGAGTGATTTTATTACTCGCGTTGACAACTCTAGGTCCAGCTTTGTATTTGCCTGATATTGATTTCGAAGAACCAAGATTTGAGGGAGCAGCCCCCTCATTCTCATTATATGAGCATGATGAAGATCAACAACTATACGAATTTAGTGATTTATTGTCAAATCATGATGCTATTGTGATTGGGCTATTTACTCCAAGTTCTCCAAATGCTGAAATTCAGAGGGTAGATTTCGAAATTGCCCAAAAAGTGATTGACGATAATGTCGCCTTTATCCAAATTGCAACAGGCGAGGGTGTCAATAGTCTAGATTTAAACAACTTAGTTAATCAAATTAATGGGAGTTGGCCAGTTCTAATTGATAACGCAGACTCATCTGTCGGGAAATCTTTCCCCAGCAGAGCATCCGACTCAGTTTTTGTGATTGATTCAGCAGGATTTATTTCAACATGGAGCCCAGGAACTATGTCTTCTCAATCGATAGAGGATGCTGTTCAATCATCCTATCTTGGTTCAGGAAATCTGCCTTTAGACCTAATAGGGCTAATTTTTGGTACAACCTTCTTACCACTAATAGTTTTAGCAATGCCTAGAGGAGAGAAATATGAAGTACCAGATTCTCCTCTTATTCCTGGTGCAGGTTTAGTCCTGACATTATTTTCTTCAAGTATTGGTTTTGCTTTGTGGGCATTACCCGTATCATTATTATCAATATTAGGTCTAGGTTCTTACTGGATTTTTGTAGAGATTGTATTAAGTTTGATACTGTTTTATCACGGACTTTCAATGCTATTAAGAGGTGGAATTAGAGAAATCGAAATTTCTGGAAGATTCTTTTATTCTAAATTGCCTGAACCATATAGAGTTTGGTGGAAAGAAAATAAATTTTTGGATGATATGTATCTAGGTCTCTGGGTTGCATGGCTACTTTGGCTTAGAATGCCAAGTACAATACCTCAAGCCATTGGCGCAGTGGGGAGGTCAGGATTAATTGGATTATTTGTTTGTATACTATTTTTTATAGGATATATGATCATGGCTGGCTTGGTAGTTGTAATTTTCAAAACTACTTTAGCAATAATTGGGGATTTGACAAGGATTTTCGGCTCATTAACCGTTGGTTTGAGACCGCGAGCATGGGGGTTAACATGTGCAATTCTAGGGATGTGGGTATTACTAAGTATAGTCGTTGGACCCTTAATGATTAACTAACTATATCTAATTTAAGAAGATATTACACCGAGAGCATCATAAGAGGAACGTCTCTCGAAGGATTACCCTTGGGGGTATAGTATAACTTGGTAGTACAGCGGGCTCCAGTTGCACGGGAATGACGACGAATAAGTGATCTGATGGTATTGATGACCAACTGGAGCACTGACCCGTCGCAACCCGAGAGCGTGCAATTGCCAAGTGCACGCTAAGCGGAAGATACCCGCTGATCTGGGTTCAAATCCCAGTGCCCCCACCACTTAATGTCAAACTTTTAATTACAATTTAGATACTACAAGGGGTAGGTTTGAAGGATAAATTATACTTGCAGTAACTCATGGGCAGGGGAGTCGTCGCAATTTTACTGGTTTTGTTACTCGTGACACCGTTAACTGGGAGCATTGCTGAAGGCCATAGTCATGATGACCATTCAAATGATTTCCAAATAACTAATTCTGGCGAAACCACTGATATACCTCTGCAAAAATCAATACCCTGGGGGGACTCGATTCCTTGGTGGGAAACTACTATGTTAGACACTGATAGAGATGGAGTTCACGATTCTCTTGCAGATGAAACAGGAATAGTAAATATTGGAATATCATATTCTAGAGATGTTCGAGAATCTGATATCAATTCACTTTCTTTAATGGGAATTAATGTTAATTTAGAATTACCATCTGTTGATTCGCTGTTAATAGGAGGCATTCATGTAGACAAAATAGACGAAATTTCTAATCTTGATGGCGTAGTCATGATTGAAAGATATGGTTCTGTTGTATTCTATGGAGATATTCAAACACCCTCTGTCAAAGCCAAGAATTCTTCAGAGTACTCTCTAGGTGCATGGGATTTAGGTGTAAGTGGGAATGGCATGAATATCGCACTAGTAGATACTGGTGTAGATAATGAACACCCCGGTCTCAGTGATAAATTTGTCGCAGGCTATGATGCAGTTTGTTATGTTCATACAGATCCAACCTGTCTTCTTTCAAATCCACTAAGAGAAGATGATGGTTCTTTCGATCCAGATGATGCTAATCAGCATGGGACTGCATGTATGGGGATGGCCAGTGCGACCGGTATTGAGGCCGATGGAAGCCAATCTGAATTTTATGGGGCTGCTCCTAACGCGACTTTAGTTGACATAAGAATCGGAACTGATGTCGGGGCGGGTCCCTTTGAAAATTATCTTTTAGAACAGGAATTTTATGAATCAGCAATGAATGGTCTGCAATGGGTTATTGACCACCGTGATGATGAGTGGCCAGGAGTTTCAGAAGAATATTATGGAATTGATATAATTTCGTTATCTTGGGGCATTACAAGTCATGAGAATGGAGGTTCAGACGGTTCTGATATGCATAGTCGAATCTTAGATGAAGCTATGCTTGCAGGAATCATTGTTTCAGTTGCTGCAGGAAATGATGGCCCGAATAACGATGGTCTTTCTGGAATGGGGTCTTCAGATCTATCGGTTACCGTGGGAGCCACTGATGATCAGAATACAGTAGCTCGTGAAGATGATACGATTGCTGATTATTCATCTCGAGGTCCGAGAAAGGACAATGGCGATGGAAATCCTCTAAATGAATTAAAACCGGAAATTAGTGCACCTGGTTCTAATATAGTTCAGGCTGAAGGTTGCGTTACTAGTGGAGGATGCTCGAATTTAATTAATGATGCATCAGAGAATTCCTATACTGGCCGTGGTTCAGGTACTTCCTATGCAACACCTTCTGTTTCAGGAGTGATGGCACTAGTGTGGGAAGCAAACGAGAATCTAACTACAATGCAACTCAAAGAAATTTTGAAACAAACTGCTGAGAGACGTGGAGAGCCAAGTCTTCCAGAAGTCGATCCCTATTGGAATAGAGATTTTGGATTTGGTATGATAGACGCTTATGCTGCTACATTACTAGCTATCCATCTTAAAGAAACCGGAACAACTGAATTAGTTGATCCCGGAATTCAGAATCATCTTTTATCATTTAATGAGACTGATAATGTAAGACTAGTCGGGCATTCTTGGAGCACATCTGGTTCAGTAGAATCTGTGAATTTTAGAATAGATGGTGGAGACTGGATTGAGGCTAATTTCAATTCCTCAATAGTTGAAGTAGGACCAATCACTCCTTTCGAATGGTACATAGAAGTAGATTCAAATAAATTCTCAAGCGGAACTCATACATTAGAAGTAGTTGCGTTTTCATCATCTCAACAGTCTCTTCCAATAGTTGTTCAATTTGAGAGCACTGGTGAGTCAATCTCTGCTTATGATTTCTCAAGTATGATATATATTTTGATTGCAATTATTAGTATTACTTGGTTATCCATATTTTTATCGATAAAATTAGGCTATGTGGTAAAATTTCCGGTATTATTACCTAAATTGAAGCCAGAAAATCACTCTCCTATCGATGCAGAAATTATTGAATAATGGAAGTCCACTATACATCCCTTTCATATCTCGGTGCATATGTCCGTGGGTCGTGGTGCGCTTCTCAGACAGAGCAAATAGTATTCGTCCGACAGGTGTTAGACGGATGTTTGATCTTGCAGGCGATGATGCAATTCAGTTTGGTTTAGGAGAGCCCGATTTTCAACCTCCTGCAATCGCAATAAAGGCCTTCTCGAAGGCGATGGAAGATGGTAGAAACAAATACACTACTACGGCCGGTCTCCCCGAATTAAGGGAAAAAGTGGCTCAAACATGGCATCATAGAGATTCTGGTTTAGATGAAAGAAATGTATGTATCACTATGAGTGGAACTAACGCATTACTGGATATTTTTCTTGCATTAGTAAATCCTGGAGACAATGTATTAATTCCCGAACCATACTTTCCCTTATACCCTACTGATGTGGTTCTTTGTGGAGGTGAGGCAAATATGTATCCTTGCCACTTTGAGAATGGTTTCGTTCCCACTATAGAAGATTTACAATCCCGTGTGAATGAAAATACTATTGCCATTCTTTACAACTTTCCTAGTAACCCAACTGGAGGAAATGTAACTGAAGAACAAAGAGATGATCTTGTCCAGTTTGCTCAAGAAAATGACCTATGGTTAATTACAGATGAGGTTTATGATAAGATAGTTTACGATACCGAACATGTTTCATTCCTAGGAGCAGGCTATGAAAAAGTGATAATGATTAACTCTTTTTCTAAGACATTTGCGATGACCGGATGGAGAATTGGTTATTTGTTATCCCCCGATTTGGAAGCAATGGAGCAATTGACAAAAATGCAGTATTATGTAACTGCTTGTAGTAATGATGCCATGCAATATGCGGTTTTAGAAGCTTTAGAAAAAGCGAGTGATTATCCTGCAGAGATGTGTGCGGAATTTAAAAAGAGAAGGAATTTAATTTGTGATAGATTAAATTCAATGCCAAATGTATCTTGCAATATCCCAACTGGTGCATTTTATGTATTTCCAAAGTTTGATATCCCGGGTTATACAAGTGAAGAATTGGCTATGAAAATGTTAGAGGGAGGTGTTCTGTGTTCTCCAGGTACCGCATTCGGAAATGCTGGAGAGGGACATTTGCGATTCGCTTACACAATTTGTCAAGAAGACATCTCTAGAGGGATGGATAGAGTCGAAGAAATTATTTCGAAATTGATTTAGGCGTTAGTATGAGTATCTTTCTTTCATATGGCTCTGGAATAGTTACCTTAATTCTTTCATGGTTTTTACTTAAGGATTTAATCTATGCCAGTATCTGTGTTCTAATTTTTTCTTCGTTATTTTTATACCTATATGGTCCCAATTCTATCGCTTTTTCTCTATGTTTATGTAATGGATGGATACTATTAAATAAATTAGTTGAACGTTTATTTCCATTAAATGATTAATCAAATAAATCGAATGGCACATCAATCATTCTCGAACCTTCATCGTCTTTTTCATCTGTAGAAATAATATCAAAACTTTTTTCATTAGTATCAATTTCTTCTATATTTTGAGTCATTATTTCTTTATTTTCTTTTGGTTCAGGAAGGCTATGCTGAGACAGATTTTCTAAATAATCCTCTTTGTCCTTCATCCATTGGGAAAGCCCATTTGATCCACCTAATACACTGATTGTAGTAAATGCTGCCATGGGCAACACAGAAATCGCTACTAAGAAATCAATAATTGCTGTTTGTGGGACTTCTGCTTCAGGTGCTACAAAGTTCAAAATCACGCCTTCTAATTGAACATCATGCCATTGTGAAATATCAATTCCTAATGATGTTAATGAAAATTGAAGTATTATTCTTGCACATGCCCACAAAATAATCACTGGTAGAATCCAAGAAATTTTAGTTATTCTCCATAGAATTTTTCTAAAAATCGCTGCGTATTCAATAAATTGTAAGGAAATAACTGGTTGGACTCTAAATGACACCCATAAGCCAATAATATAGCCAATCATACCTAACTCGAATGCACTATCTTTCCTAATCAAGTCATCTGGAATTCCTTCCATAATTATTAATGGAATTGAAATTAACAGTACTTGTGATGGAACTGCAAGTAATTGCAACCCTCCATGTACTGCAAATAGTTCTGAATGATCATTCTTTATTCTCTTAGCTACTAATCTACTCATTTTCCCATATGGACTTGAGTAAGCAGCCATTTTTGACCTATCAATAAGTTCCGGATCATACTTTCTTCTACTAAGTCCGAGAGAGGCAATCCAACCTCCTCTTTCAACAACAGGGGATGGTCGATATCCTCCAATGATTAATGCCATGGCAAGACAAATAATTCCATAAGTCAATCCCGAAATCAAAATCCATTGAAATAATTCAGTTCTTATCGATATCCCAAAATTTTCTCTATCTATCTCGATTAAATATGTTAGAGAGAAACCAATTATTGGTATAATTGTAATCTGAATAAGTAAAATCAGTGCTAATCCCAATCTATGAGAAAGACTGGCTCTACCCTCCATATTCTGCACGCAACTCAATTAATCCATAAGTCCTTCATTGATTATCAATCTTCAGACATAGTTTTCATCGGTATTTTCTATTATTCAATTACTACCTTGATTAAATTAGTTACGAACTTTTACCCCCAACCTTCTTACACGATTTCTATACCGAACAGACTTGTTAATCATGCGTATGCTAACTCCAATCTTTGTGTTGTCAATTTTGATTATGATGAGTTTATCACCTTTATTTATTAATTCTGAATTAGATGAAAATGAAAATAGGGACGACATAGGGCCTAAATCTTTGATTGATTTCGAGATCACGTCAATAGAAATTGGAAACCAAACAAGAGATGCTAAAGAATGGACTCAGCCAGATGGATCAATAGTTGAATATATCATGAGAGATGAAACAATTCAAATTAATGTGACCTATACTCAGGCAGGTTCTTCTGGTCAACCAGCAGCTGCAGAAGGGTATCTCCAGATTTGGCACCCTGTCGGCTTCATGATAGCAGAATATAATGTCAGTATGCTTCTTTCAGGTTTCCAATCTTTGAAGGCAAACTTTGTTTGGACACCTAGTTCTGCCCACAGTTTATTAGATGAAAATGGATACTTAGAAGGAGGGATTATACTTAGAGGTATAGTTGATGGCGGATTAGCTGATGATACGGAATCTAATAATGAATTAGATCGATTAATTCCAGTCGCAATTTGGAACGATCCAATGGAAAATGGCTTTTGTGGCGATGTAGATGGAGATAGTGTGATTGATTGTACAAATCAACTACAAGCAAATGTACCAACTTGGGTAGGTGCAGGATATGATTCTACTGGGCAATTATCGTCTAATCCAGATAGTTTCGGCCATTGGAGAATGGAAAACGCATCAAGTGAAGAAGGTGAAAATCACTGGCGAGTTTCTCGACCGGGTGCGAATTATGCTAGTAACAGACATGATAGACTTTGGTGGGGATGGTTTACTCCATTTGACAATTGTAATGAGCCCGGTCATGGTCTAGGATTAGGTACTCTAGACTCTGCAGTAAGTTCGAATTATGGCAATAATTTCTGTAAGATTCGACTAAAGGGTTTCGATTTCTTGACTATTCAATTAGTAACAAATGCTTGGGGCGAAATGGCTGCGGGTGATGAAATGAGAATTGAAGCAGATTCTGGTGGAACTAAAGAGTTCTATAATTTCTCATCTCAATCTCTCTCAACTACTGGTGAATGGTCTCAGTTAGTCTGGAATATGACTGAAGTACATCCATCCGCTGAGTATACTTTAGCATTCAAATTTGATTCAAATAGTTCTTTTGCAAGCCAAGGGATACAAATTGATTCATTCATTATTTTCGCTATTGAGAAAGTACCCCAATATACTTTAGATTTTGATTGTAATGATCCTCTTCCTAATTCTTACTTAGTTGTTCCATCTGACCCTAATCCTCCGTCTTTGTACTGTAATATTAAGAATAATGGATATGTAGATATTACTCTGAGACTTTACACAGAAGTTACAAATCGTTCATGGATGTATGATTTCCCATTACGTATTGATTCGAACAATCCAGTAGATCATGACAATTATGTAATCAGCAAAGTGATACCTGCTTTGAGTTATATGGATACATGGTTCAATCTTACAATACCTGATGGTTCAGGAGTTCAAGATTTATACTGGAATGTGTGGGTGAATGATGGCGTTACTAACCTCTCAAAAGAATTTGTCAGTTTACCTGTTTCTGTAATGCCTGCCTATTCAAGTAAGTTAAGGCAGGTTACATTGCAGAACCCTGCCGCGACTCTAGAACCAGGAGCAAGTGGAGTGATACCAATGTCTTTCAAAAACACTGGTAATCAAATAGCAACTTGGAGTTTTGATGCGGCCTTCCCAAATATTGACTGGGTAGATAATGCCGATATTAAATGGTATCACAATGGTTCAGAAGTTTCTACTCTCGAATTGGCTTTAACTGATGATATCTTAATTGATGCTGTAATTACAGCTCCTCCTCAAGTCTCTCCAGGTACTTACTCGGTTACATTACTTGCATCAGGCGTTTCGCCCGCCCAATATCTTGCTGAGTGGCAAGTAAATATAGTCGTTCCAGTTTATTCTGAGTTAGTCATTGAACCAGAAGTTTTCAACCTAGTTGCTCCTGCTGATAATTCTTTGAGATTAATAGAAATTAGGTTGATTAATAATGGTAATTCTCCTGAGTCATTCGATTTAAGCATTCAATCTGATTGGAAATTAGGTCTTGAAATGAATACTGAACAGACCTTTGAGATTGATCCCTTTGGTGGAGATACCACAGTTACTATGCTTCTCCCAATGCCATATGGAATTGTGGCTGAAACTTATTCAATAATCTTGACTGCATCAAGTAAATTGAATACAGACTATCAAATGTCGTCTCAAATGTTGTTGACAGTACCACAAACAAATTTAGTTGAAGTTGAAGACTTAGATATGTTAGATGAGGTTTTCCGTGGTGGAGATGACCCCAGAACTGTTAATTGGCGTATTTGGAATAGAGGAAACGTTGCAGATTCTTTTGAAATTTCTTTTGATCATTTTTCAGATGTTTCTGCATCTGCTATAGGGCTCAATGATGGTAAGACTCCATATATATCTCCTGGCGAATCTCACAACCTTACTGTGAGATATTCTTTCGGTCAATTGACTTTCGGTGACAGAACGATTTCGATGACTGCTACTAGTGTCCTTTCTCAGACATCTGAATCTCCAATTTCTAGTACTGGAAACGCAGATTTCCAGGTCGGTGCTCAAGGTTGGATTACACTCAATCCTCCCGGCGTAATTGAGATTAGAGAAGGTGGTAATGATATTGAAATTACTTTTACTGTAAAGAATGAGCATCCAACTGATGCTCAGTTGTTGAGGGCTGATATTGATAGAAACTCTAATATTTTCTACAATATAGTTGATGCTAGGGTTGATACTGGAGATCAAAACTTCGTTTTAGAGGCCCAATCAATGAGGGAAATCACAGTTTTCTTAACTGCTACTGATGAGAATTTAAGAAATCTTAACAATAACTCAGAGATATTTAAATTGCCTCTCAATGTTGATGGAGATATAGATAAGGTTTCAATGTCTGCTAGTATTGAAATGTTCAAGATCGACCCAGTAGATACTGGGACAAATGCCGGAGAATATGCAGGTTTAGCAGGAAATATCATATTCATATTAGTCGGTTTAGTAATTTTAGTTGCAGTCTTATTGGCAACTTTCAGAATTATGCGTAGTGCTTCTTCACCTTTAGAAGAAATCTCGACTTTTGACGACTATGAATATACTCAGGGTAATCCCTTCATTCCACCTAGTTTACCAACTGCTCCTGAATTACCTTCGGAAGACAAGGTGGCAAATTCAATGTATGGCGGTTCAGAAGAAATATTCAAACAACCCCCGCCACCAATGGCTAATCAAGAAACTCTTGTTGAAGAATTAAAGCCGGATGAGAAAAATAATGTTTCAGGGGCGCCAGAGATTCCCGAATCAGGACTTCCAGAGGGCTGGACGATGGAACAATGGGAACATTACGGTCAAGCGTGGATTAATCAACAGAATGAATCTTAAATCATAGTTTTTTATCCCAACTATTGTGGGAGGCCTTATGAGGGTCTCTTCAGTGGGCCGAATCCCAATACAGGTGGCTGATTTCTAATGTACAATGGACAACAACCAATTTTTATCCTAAAAGAAGGAACTGAAAGAACCAGTGGGCGTTCAGCCCAGAGCAATAATATTGCTGCTGCAAAGGCAGTAGCGGATTCTGTCCGTTCAACTTTAGGTCCGAAAGGAATGGACAAAATGCTAGTTGATGGGATGGGAGATGTTGTAATTACCAATGACGGTGCTACAATCCTAAAGCAAATGGATATCACTAACCCTGCTGCAAAAATGATTATTGAAGTCGCCAAAACACAGGAACAACACTGTTTTGATGGAACTACAAGCGCTGTGGTAATTGCTGGAGAATTATTGAAAAGAAGTGAAGATTTAATTGATCAGAATGTACATCCTACTGTTATTTGTGAAGGCTTTCGTTTAGCTGCAGAAAAAGCGGCTGAATTAATTGAAAGTCATTCTCTTGAAATCAATGAACAAATGCTTTCAGAAGTTGCTAAAACTGCATTGACAGGTAAGAGTGCGGGGGCAGTCAAAGAATTCTTAGCAGACATATGTGTTAGAGCAGTTCTTTCAGTCGCCCAGGAAGTTGATGGAGATATAGTTGTAGATCTTGATGATGTTAAAGTTGAGAAGAAACAAGGAGGTTCAATAGGCAGTAGCACTCTAGTCGATGGTATTATTTTAGATAAAGAAAGAGTCCACTCAGGTATGCCTAAAGTCGTCAATGATGCTAAAATAGCACTTATTAATTCAGCAATAGAAGTCAAGAAAACAGAAGTAGACGCTAAGATTCAGATTACTGATCCAAATATGTTATCTCAGTTTTTAGATGAGGAAGAATCGTATCTTAAATCTTTAGTTGAAACAATAAAATCTTCAGGTGCAACAGTAGTAATTTGTCAAAAAGGAATTGATGATCTAGCTCAACATTACATGTCAAAATCAGGATTAATGGCAATAAGAAGGGCTAAGAAAAGTGATATGGAGGCACTTTCCAAAGCAACAGGAGGAAAAATCATCACTAATATTGATGATTTATCCTCTGATGATTTAGGTTATGCCTCTAAAGTTGATGAACGTAAAATAGGCGAATCAGATATGATTTTTATCACTGGTTGTAAAGATGCCAAGAGTGTTTCAGTCCTTCTTAGAGGCGGTACAGAACATGTAATAGACGAAATAAATCGTGCATTTGACGATGCAATTGGTGTAGTAGCCGTCGCATACGAAGATGGAGCAGTGTTGACTGGCGGAGGTTCAGTACTTGCAGCAATTAGTAGGTCATTAAGGTCCTATGCTGAAGGAATTGGAGGTAGAGAGCAAATGGCAATTGAGGCATTTTCAGGTGCTTTAGAAGTAATTCCTAGGACATTAGCTGAAAATGCTGGATTGGACCCAGTAAATACTATTATTGATTTAAGAAAAGCACATTCAGAGGGGAAATCTGATTTTGGAGTTAATGTTTACGAAGGAGGTGTAGCTAATATGGCCGATAGCAAGGTTTTCGAACCTAGTCGAGTTGTTGATCAAGCAATCCAATCAGCTACTGAAACCGCAGTAATGATACTTAGAATTGATGACGTTATTTCTAGCAGAGCATCTGGCCCTATGGATGGCGGAGATTTCGATGGAATGGGAATGTAAACCTAAAATTCAATGACTTAATTTCATCACTACAACACGCTACATTAAATAATCGTCGATTGGTCGAAATATTGCCCTTAGTGGTAAAGGTGTTTCTATGTCGGCCGTTCGTTCTCTACTTGTGCTGTTTGGTTCTCAATCTGGTAACTCAGAAGATGTGGCTTCTAAAATAGGAAAAGCAGCATCTAAATACGGACTTGAAGCAACAGTAAAAGGGATGGATGAAATCCAGATAAGTGATATGGCAGGACAAAAAAGAATTATGATTTGCTGTAGTACTTGGGGAGAAGGAGAGCAACCGGATAATGCTGAAGATCTTTGGATTTCAGCAAATGCTGATGATTCTCCATCTATGTCGGGAGTTAATTTTTCAGTCCTAGCTTTAGGTGATTC
>Ga0222717_10000448_pt1 | contig 35725 bp, 34 predicted proteins | sample C33_18DmetaG_FD_165053 | JGI IMG/M metagenome (GOLD analysis project Ga0222717, IMG submission 165053) | Estuarine water microbial communities from San Francisco Bay, California, United States - C33_18D | ecosystem: Environmental > Aquatic > Marine > Unclassified | place: USA: California... | reverse complement strand
TTTCAGCGACTGAAAGAGTTTCGGGCCATCTCCACTCGCTATGAGAAGCACAGCGAGAACTTCCTGGCGATCGCCACTCTTGGAGCTATTCTAGCATGGATTTAGATGGTTTTAAAACACACCCTAGCCTCACGTTGGGTCTTGGAGCGGAAGCGACCACCGCCAGTGCGATTTCGAAGGCTACTTGAGTTGGACAGCTTCGATAGTGCCGTCGCGCTGCAGGTAAACCGGTTGCTCACGGCCAAATGTCAGGCCATGGAAGGAGACACTGCGGTTCCGAATCCGTTATTGCATATCTTCCTAGAACAACAGCTAAAACCCCTCACACAACATTAAAAAATGTTGAAAGCGCAGAATCCAGATATCCGTCTGCTCGACTCCTTCTTTCAACGCCTTCTGCTCGGCGGCCCCATTTCTAGTGCCTGACAAAGGGCGATGCGCCAACCCGGTGTGAAATATTCGTCACAATGCGTTTGACCGCGCACACCAGCACGAGACCTTCTCTATGGGAGTAAAATTGAGAAAGATGAGATTTGGAATCACACTAGCAGCCGGGTTGGTCTGCATCGCCCTTGGTGCATGCAGCAAACGCAAACAAGAGGCCTCCGCGGACTCTGAATTTTCGGAGATTCACATTCAGGAGGAACGGCAGCATGAAGCTGACGCGAAAGCACGTGATGAGGAAAGGGCCGCGGCCGTCAAGCGCTCCATGAAGGCCATACAGCAAAGCAAAGAACCCACATCAATCGTCGATTCTCAATCGGTGGATGAACCGGACCCCGAAGAAGAAAAGTGGAAGAGGATCGAAGATAAAATGTTTATTCGCTATCTTGCTGTTAGGGATAAGATCGGCACGATCACCGTCGGTGACGAGATCTTCGAAGAAGCGGCCATCAGCGGTGTTGATCACAAAGGACTCACAGTTACCCACAAGACGGGTAAAAAAGACCTGCTCTACACTGAATTGCCTGCAGGCCTAAGAGCTAAAATGCTCGTTGACGACAGTGAGGCAGAAGACATCACTCGCGGAGTTCATCTACCAAAACTTCCCAGGAAGCGAGCTAAGGCAGTCAGGGATCGAGTCGTGGAAGCTCGCAAGACGCACAGGCCAGCTGTATCTCCCACTACTCCACCAGGCCCTGAGATCACCAAGACGCCTTCAAAGAATGGAAAAAAGGAAGAAGACCCATACGAGAAAAGGCTTAGAATCGCAGAGGAAAAGCGAAAAAAGACAGCACTCGCCGTTCGGGATGCGGAGTATCAACTAGATGCACTCAATGAACGGCTCATAGAGATACGTGAAGGGGACATCGTAAAGCGCTCGCAAAACGATCCTCTTGTCCGCAAGGCCACTAATATTGTTGAGGACAAGAAAGCTTTTCTTGAGCGCCTCAAGGCTACACACCAAGCCGCTCAAGACCTTGTCAACCAGGTTCGGGATGAGCAATTTAGCAGGTGATTGGGCCCACGAATTTGGTTGACCACGTAAATAGTTTGGAGACACGCTAAAACGTTGGCAGAAGTGCCTGAACTCGGCTCCGCTCATGAAGAAACCACTTGGATACCCCATTTTAACACTATCGCTAGGCATAGCGCTAACATCCTGCAATAAGCCTTCTGACGAAAACGAGTTCTTAAGCGAAAACGATTCAGCTGTTGAGGAAGAGCTTGCGGCAGACATCGAGGCCAAAGAAGCCGAGCGAAAAGCCCGAAAAGCAAAAATGGAGGCCATCATGGCCAAGATGCGGAAGAACGATAGTTCAGCCGCCGAGGAAACGAATGTCCCTAAGTCGAAAAGCTCGGGAACCGTTGAGGATGACGAAAGTAAGGACTCCGACTCCGGCCTCTCCGACGAGCAGTGGCTGGAAATCGAAGACAGATTGGTTGCTCGGGGTGCCGCAAGAGGCTTGAATCTAGGAACTATCCAGACACAAGATGGTAGAACTTTCTCAGATGCCGTTGTTCAGGATGCGGACGCTCTCGGCATCACCATCTCTCACGGGGGAAGCGTGGTTCAGTTGGGTTATGAGGTTCTTTCACCACCTCTAAAACTGCGATTTCGCTACAGCCAAGAAGAAGCTAAGCAAGCAGCAGAGGGCACCAGCCATCCACCGCTGCCCATTGCCCGCAGACGTGATGTCAAGCGACGGATAAACGAAGCCCAAATTGCGGCCGCCCAAGCAGACTCGTCTGCTTTCGAGGCCACTCTGGAGGCTCAGATGGCGGCAGAAAAGGCAGCAAGTGCTGCAGCAAGTGCAAGATCGAAGAATGCGCGCGGTAAAAGGGCGCAGATCGATAAACAACTCAACTTATCTCGAGTGAGCTTGGTCAAAGCTCGTGAGACACTTGAAGCCTTGATCGAGAACGCTGATATCGTCCGCCATGGCCCAAAGAACACCAATATCAGGCGAGCCGGAATCGATACCCCACAAACTCGCGCAGCAGATAAAGAGATAGAAGATCAACGCCAAAAGATTATAGCGATTGAAGCTAAGATCGCAGAACTGGATGCCGAAAGAATTGGTCTCTAACGACATCCGAACCGATTAACATACTTTCGGCTCCGGTTTTACAGCCCACAACGACTTGCCATTCGTGCTGTCAAATCTTAGAATAGTGGACCGTCTAGCAACAAGGTTATGATTCAATTGATGGGTTGAGTTCGCAGGGAAGAGCGGCACTCCTGTCGCTCCACAAGCAGGCAGACAGCGACAAGGGTGTCGCCATTTCTTAAACCTCTGCGTTGCTGCCTTACATTATTTTATTGCTGACGCTTTACTAAAAAAAGCTAAACGAAACTGGCAGGCGATCAACACCACAACTCCCGCTCTGGCATTTGCCCAGATGGCGACAGGTGTGGCCACTACCCTCGATATCGATAGATATGACGCCATGACACCTACGGTCTGGGAAGAGTGGCTGAAGCTTCCTATCCGCGACACGGACCGCGCTATCGGGACAGTCATTGGACAAGTTCGCGTGCCAACGATCATCGTCCTCGCGCGCTACAGTCGCATGCCTCTCAAGCGACCAAAGTTCAGCTCGCGTGCCATTCGCCAGCGCGACAGTGGACGGTGCCAATACACATGTCGCCCCCTGGGCGTAAATGAAGGCAACATCGACCACGTCATGCCTCGTTCCCGAGGCAGCCTGACCTCTTGGGATAGCAGCGTCCTCGCAGCCAAAGATGTCAACATCTCGGAAGGCCGACCGGACACCTAAGGAAGCAGGTCTCCGGCTACGTTACGTCCCTGCCACTCCTCGCGAAGTGCCCATGACGGCCCTTCTCCGGAATACCCACCAGATCCCTGATTAGGGTCCATTTCTCTACAAAGGGTGATTCTAAAACAAAACGAGGGTGTCTGGCCCCTTGCAGCCGGACACCCTCGACATTCGGTAATTCTAAATCGCTCGCTAGACGATCGGAGCGAGATTCTCCTCGCACCACTTGCCATTCTGCTTCGTCACTCCGTCAGGATCCCCAATGGCATCGTGACACTCATCCTCGCAGATGATCCAACCCTCGTAATTACGAAGTGTCAGCCACTCGGTGATCTTGTGAAAGTCAAGCTTACCGGTCCCCATTTGCGCCCAAGGCTCGGGGCCATTTCCACTGAAGTCCTTATAATGGATATGATTCACGAGGTGTTGCCACTTGTTCATGGTGTCAATGACGTTCATCTCGCCTCGGATGATGTGGCCAACATCCGGTGTCCAACCAGTCGCGCTAGGATCTAGGCTGGAAAGAACGACGTCATAGTCGTACTGCGTCCGCACCAGCGAAGCCGGTGGACTGTTAGGGTGGAACGAACACTTGAGACCGGCTTCAGCAGCACGTCGCGAAACCCTGTTGACATTGTTGACCAGATTCAAGCGACGTTGCTGAAGATCATGGCGACCGTCTGGCAGAGGCACCGTCCCGAGAGCTGCTCCCGGAAAGAGTTTCAACGTTTCGATTGTCCAGTCGGCACAAACACGCTCAGACTCGGTCTCTTCCGCGCCATCCCATTTACATATAAGCGCAAGGGCAGCCAGCTCGACACCCGCTTCATCCAGCGCATCCTTTAGTTTCGCCGGATCTTTGCAATCTCCGAGCCAGTAGGTGTCGTAAGGCTCAAGCACCATCGGTTCAACCCCTTTAAAACCCGACTCTTTGATCACTTTCATCATGTGCGGGAGCTTGTTGTTATTGCCCTCGCCATAGCCGTCCATGAACCACGTGTAGACTTCCGATCCGAATTTGATGTTTCCCATATCAGTAAGATGCTAGTTGTTTGAATATATAGGTTTCGTCTAGTGAGCGCGCAGCCAATCGGTGGTACGCGGGTTAAAATCGTCAAGGCACTCCCAGTGGAACGCGTGGCCAGCTCCTTCATAGAGATGCAAGTCACTGTTAGGAATGCCAGCCGCCACTTCCTCGCCCATCCAACGTGGCGTGAAGATGTCGTCTTGGCCACCGATGACAAAGCATGGACACTTGATATCCTTCAGTTGATCCAGCGTGTTGTGCTCAGTACAGGCAGCAGCTTGAGCCTCCATGGCATGAAGCGGCTGCGGAGATTCTCCATTGGCAGCATCACCACGGCCATCAAGGACGCTTTGATAGGCGTCGTCATTGTCCCAGAAAGGCTTGGTGAAGATGAGCAGCTGTATATACTCCATAAACTCTTCAGGACGAAGACGTGCCTTGATCGCCTTCATGTGAGCAAAGACGGACTTCGCATAGCGATCGCAACGTGCCCAGGAACACATGAGGACAGCACTTTGCACTTTCTCAGGGTGACGTAGCGCCAGTTGCTGAGCGATGATGCTTCCCATCGAGCACCCGACAACACGCGCCTTTTCAATCCCTAGAGAATCCATTAAACCGGCATAGTCATCCGCCATCATCGCACTCGTGTAGGGCCCCTCCGGTTTATCAGTCAGACCAACCCCACGATTGTCCCCGATGATACAACGGAAATGGGATTGCCACGCTTCCACATGCGCTTCCCATACCGCTCCAGGAGCCGTGATTCCCATGATGCAAATCAAGGGGTCTCCTGATCCGCGCTCTTCGTAGTAGATTTGAATTCCGTTTGCTTCGACATGTGGCATGGCGGCATCCTATACCGGGATTCACCTAGCCGTCCAAGCAGAATCCTTCTCAAGGATTGCTTCCTCACTCCGCATGCCCTTAGAGTCTCACCGGCATGAATGTCCACTACCTTGAGCTCTTCTACTACGTCGCCAAATACGAGGGAATCACCCGGGCCGTGCGTAAGATGCCGTTTGGGATTCAACAACCCGCCGTCAGCGCTCAGATTCTAAAGCTTGAAGAGGAACTCAACGTCACGCTCTTCCAACGGCGCCCATTCGCGCTTACAGACGATGGAAACACTCTCTATCAATTCATTCAACCGTTCTTTTCGAAGCTGCCACAAATCGCCAGTGAACTTCAGGGAAAGGAAAAACAACACCTGAGACTCGGAGCCTCACAGACCATCCTCGCACACTATCTCCCTGTCTTGCTCAAGCGGCTCCGAAAAGACCAGCCAAACATACGCCTCAATCTTCAGCAAGTGGGTCCTGCAGAAGCTGAAAAACTCCTATTGGATAATGAGATCGATATCGCGGTGAGCGTCTTGCACAATCGTCCAGCAGCGGGCTTGCGCCATGTCGAGCTTCTGTCCACCTCTCTCAATCTCCTAGCACATAAAGACGCTGAACATTCGACGTTTGCCGCACTCTGCAAACAAGCGACACACGGTCACCTGACCTTTCCGTTAGTGGCCATGAATCCTGAAGAACGCATCAGCCAGATCTTTCAGAAAGAACTTGGCAAACGAAAGCTTGAGTGGGATCCAGACATCACAGTGAATCAGTTAGAACTCGTGCAATCCTACGTGGCCGAAGGCTTCGGTTACGGCCTTTATGCCGAAGTGCCTGGGCTGCGCCTTCGCAAGTCTGTTCAACGCATCCCCCTTCCCAACTTTCCGCCTTTGACCGTCGGCTGCATCCACCGCGCTCATCTCAGTCCAGTAGCCCAGCGCTTCCTGGACAGCGCACAAGCCTTTGTCGAAACTCTACGCAAGCTACCACCCACTCACTAGCATGCGCGTATTCTTACCTACCTTAGTCGCTATCACAAGTTGCCAAACGACTAGAATTCCCGTCAAGGGACCACCGCTAGCGCGAGTCGAAGTCGCACCAGAACACAAGCCAGCACCGCGCAAACCTAACGTCACCAGGACCTATCGCGGCAAAGCCTCCTACTACAGCATCAGGACCAATGGTGGCGCCACAACTGCCAGTGGTCAACGCTTGCGCAATAGCGCCTACACCGCAGCGCATCCCACTCTGCCCATGGGCACAAGGGTACGCGTGACCAATCTGAGGAATGGCAAATCTGCAGTCGTCCGGATCAATGACCGGGGGCCTTACATCAAAGACCGTATCATTGACGTGACCATCGGTGTCGCTCGTCACCTCAAAATGATCACTGCTGGCGTGGTCCCATGCAAAGTCGAAGTGCTCAAGAAATGAAGCAGCTCACACTAGCAGTCTCCCTTATCACGCTCGCCACCAGCAGCGGGCAACACACGCTCTCGACCTTCACCAAACACGTTCTCAATGAGAACTTCTTCAGCGAAGGCGCTTGCTTCGCCGACATCGATGCCGACGGACACCAAGACGTCGTTTCCGGTCCTTATTGGTACGCGGGACCAGCGTTCGAGGAGAAACATGCTTACACCACAACACAACGTTTTCCCATCGCGGTCTATTCCCGACATTTCTTCTCCTTCGCCCACGATTTCAATGATGACGGCAGACTTGACATTTTAGCTATTCCGATTCCTGGGGAGCCCGCCCACTGGTTTGAGAATCCTGGAGCCAGAAGCAATACACACTGGCAAAAACACCTGGCCTTCGAGTGGGTCGGCAATGAGTCCCCCACCCTCACCGATCTCACGGGCGACGGCCACCCCGAACTGATTCTCTGCTACCAAGGCAAACTCGGCTACGCCAAACCTAATTCTAACAAGCCCACAGAACCATGGGCTTTCACTGCGATTACAGAAGACCGTGGCTTCGGTCGATTTACTCACGGGCTCGGCGTCGGAGATGTAAACAACGACGGGCGCTTAGACATACTTGAGACCAATGGCTGGTGGGAACAGCCAGCGGAGAAAGGGGCCTTCTTTAAGCTTCACCCCGTCCGTTTCGCCGAGGCCGGCGGCGCACAAATGTTCACGGATGACGTTGATACCGACGGGGATCAGGATATCGTCTCCGTTCAGAATGCCCACGGCTACGGCCTTTGTTGGTTCGAGCAAATTGGAGACGGTACAGAGCCCCAATTTCAACGTCACGCCATCCTCACAGACAAGCCAGCCGACAGTCCTTACGGCCTCAGTATGTCCCAAATGCATGCTACCGCGCTTGTCGACATAGATGGCGACGGTCGGAAGGATATCGTCACCGGCAAACGCTACTGGGCCCATGGCGGAAACGATCCCGGCTCGCAAGAGCTGCCCTTGCTCTACTGGTTTAAGAATTCCTCGACAGCTGATGGCGTTTATTTCGAGCCCTGGCTCATTGACGAGCGCTCCGGTGTCGGCACCCAACTCACCGTCGGTGATGTGAGTGGGAATGGCTTTCCTGACATTGTCATCGGAAACAAATTGGGTACCTTTGTCTTCACTCAGACGCGTCAGGAAGTCACTGCAGAGACGTATGAAGGCGTCCGCCCTCAAAAGCGTGAGGCCCTCAAACACGTCGCGGGCACCGACGCCTTTGCCCAACAGGTCCGCACCACGGAACCACTCTTACCAGAAGAAGAAAAGAAATGCTTCGTCTTACCCGCTGGCTTCAAAGTCGAGCTCGTCGCTGCCGAACCTGACATTGCCAAACCCATGAACATGGCGTTCGACACCCGTGGCCGATTATGGGTCACCAGCTCCACCGAGTATCCCTACCCGGCACCAGACGACCGCACCCCACAAGATACGATCAAGATTCTCGAAGACACCAACGGCGACGGCCGCGCTGATAACATAACCACATTTGCCGATGGCCTCAATATTCCCATTGGACTCTATCCCTATGACGGCGGCGTCATCTGTTTCAGCATCCCCTACGTTTGGGATCTGCGCGACACCGATGGTGATGATCGCTGCGACCTCCGCGAGAAGCTCTACGGCCCGTTTGACTGTAGTCGTGATACCCACGGCATGTGCAACTCCTTCACGGGCGGTCTCGATGGATGGCTCTACGCCTGCCACGGCTTCAACAACCAATCGACAGTAGCTGGCAAGGATGGCCACATCGTCACTCTACAATCCGGTAACATCTTCCGCATGCGCTTGGATGGCTCCCGCATCGAACATGTCAGCCACGGCCAGGTAAATCCCTTCGGCATGACCTTTGATCGGCATGGCGACCTCTTGACCGCCGATTGTCATACCAAACCGATTAGCCTCATCATGCACGGAGGTTACCACGAAAGCTTTGGCAAACCCCACGATGGCCTCGGCTTTGTCCCCAATGTGATGGAACACCTGCATCGCTCGACCGGTATTGCCGGCATCGCCCTCGGTGAAGACAGCCACTTCCCCGAAGCCTATCAAAGCAGCACGTTTGGCGGAAATGTCGTCACTTCACGAATCAATCGCAATCGTCTCCTTCACCGCGGCTCAACCGTCGTGGCGGAGGAAGAATCCGACTTTCTCATCTCAGAAGACCCGTGGTTTCGCCCCGTAGATCTTCAGGTCAGCCCCGACGGTGCTCTCTACGTCGCCGATTTCTATAACAGTATTATCGGCCACTACGAAGTCCCTCTCGATCACCCCAAGCGCGACCGCCATCGCGGGCGTATTTGGAAGATCACGCACCAGGAACCTACCACACTTCGAAAGACCGAAGACGGAACAACACAAACCTACCGGCACTTCGCAGAACACCCAGAAGATCTCCCTGAGGGCATCGACCTCTTAGCAGAAGCCCCCATCACCCAACGCGCCGCCGTCATGGCCATCGCAGCTGCCAAGCCCTCTGCTAAACGAGTCTCCCAACTCCTTAACTGGCGGCGACAAGTCGCCCAGGATGACAAGCACCTACAGCACGCTTTCAAGATCGCCCTGAAGCATCATCTCACCGACCCCAAAACGTTCTCGACCGCTCAGGTAGCGGATGAGGATGTCCAAGTGGTCGCCGACATTTGCCTAGCTTTAAAGCACCCACAAGCTGCCGAGTTTCTCGTCGCCCACTTGGAGCAGTTGCCATCCGAGCGGCTCAACACTTATCTCAAATTCGCCGCCCGCTCGACCAGTCTCACGGCATTACCAAAAGTGGTTTTGTTAGCCCGCACACGATTTGTAAACGACCTCTACCAACAACGCGAGCTCCTTCTAGGCATCCGCGAAGGCCTAACCCAACGTGGGATCAACTTCCGATCCAATAATCCTCAGCTCGCCCTCATCAAAGCCTGGGCAAGCGATCTCGCAAAGGAATGGTTAGGTATTAGCGATGACCCTGATCTCCCCATCCAATGGACATCTAGCAACAATACCTGGACGACCACCACCTCTCGCGTGTGTGCTGATGGCCAGAAAGGCGCCCTCCTCTGGAGCAGCTTTCCCAAAGGAGAAACCAAGACAGGTCGGCATCGCTCTGACACCTTTCCGTTAGGTCACAACTTCACGTTCTACCTCGCCGGACACGACGGCCCTCCCAGCAACCCCCTTCAAGGAAAGAACGCCGTCCGGCTCCGCCGCGCCAAAGATGATCGCATCCTCCACACCGCCAAACCTCCACGAAACGACGTGGCCCAAGAACTCATTTGGGACACCACCACCCATCAAGGTACCGACGCCTACATCGAATTGATCGATGGTGACGACGGCGTCGCCTACGCCTGGCTAGCCGTAGGCCGATTCTCAATCGCCAACCTCAATCCTAACGATCGCATTAAAAAGCAGGCCCTCGCCGCCGAACTCATCCGCGACCTTCACCTCACAGAATTCAAAACCGACCTAGAACGACTGCTAAAAACACAGTCTGCCAGCGCTCCACTCGCCCAAGCTTACGTCAGCCTTGTCAACAAGGCGACAGCCATCAGCAGCATCCTCAGCAAAGCGCTAGAGATTCAAATACAGGATCGCGCTCTCAAACAGCGCACTTTCAACGCCATCATGTCTGGCGACGCCAACACCGTCCTCGCCGACTGGATGAATGCCCTTCCCAAAGGCCACCAATTACGTCTCGCTGAGATTTGCGCCGCCACGAACAAGGGCGCTAGCCAACTCCTTGACCTCGTCCAATTCGGTAACGCCCCCGCAAGCTTGCTCCAAGCCCCGACCGTCGACTCGCTCCTGGACAAAAACCTCACCAAACCACAACTCGCCACCAAAGAACAACTCCTTGCCCATCTTCCAGACGAAGACGAGGCCCTGGAGAAACTCATCGCCACTCGTATTCAAAGCTACCGAAGCCAAGGTGGTAGTGTCGCTGCAGGCCAAGCCCTCTTTCAAAAACACTGCGCCATTTGCCATCAGTTAAGCGGTGCCGGCACGGTGTTAGGCCCTAACCTCGACGGCATCGGCAGCCGAGGCCTTGCCCGCCTGACCGAAGACGTCCTCAATCCCAGCCGCAACGTCGACATCGCTTTCCGACTCACCACCCTAACAACGAAGAACGGCAACACCCACATCGGCCTCATCAAACGCACCGAAGGCACCCAAACCATCCTCGCTGATCCCACTGGCAATGAGTCCTCCATCCCCACAAAGAGCATCACGGAGAAGACAGCCCTGACTCTCTCTCTCATGCCCGCCAGCTTTGCCGATGCCCTCACCAAAGTAGAGTTTCGAGCCCTCCAAGCCTACCTCCTTTCCCTAAGAAACTAGTAACTCGACTTTCCAAAGTCGTAAGTGACAGTCGAGTTTGCCCAAATCGCGACTTTGGAAAGTTACGCTACACAACACGCTCCTCAAAAACGCGTGACTCGTATTAGACAGCAAGATCTATCTTGCTAAGCCAGCACGGGAAGAAACAAACGGATCGTTCGTTTGAGTCTTGTGAAACTCATTCGACACACAGCTGATAAAGACCCGTTTCTTCCTCACGGCCGAACCCTATCAAAAATCTTCATCAAGGACAACCTCTTGCCGGATTTCCCAGCTTGGTCCCATCTCTCGATTTCTAGTATCGCACAACCAAGTCGTCTGCCACGCCGTCCGAGCCAGCGCCAACTTTGAACGCCCGCGCCTCGCCTTACGAGTCGACTTTGCTGGGAACCGAGATCTAACGAACACCTCATCGAAAATTGTGCCCGCGCTTGAGAAAGTCTTCCCGGCTATTGGCCAACGTCTATTCGAGATCGCTCCGTGCACCCCACTGCCCTGTGGACCGGAGCCCCTCAGGATCACGGAATACTATGACCAAGACCAGCCGCCCCTGCTTCGTCTTATCACTGGCTTTGCGGAAGGGGCCGATACGCTTACTAACGATGGCTTGGACAAGGCAGCCACATCGACGAAGGACCTATCCGAAAACCTTAAGACAGAACACACCGGCGTCCTGCCATTTCCCCTAGATCAATACTGTGAGAGTAGCGACGCCGATCACCGGGCCACTCTTGACACACTGGTAGCGAAGAGCGTATGGGTGCTCACTCTGGATGGCGTCTATGAGGACCCGAAACTTCACACGCCGGTTGCCACCAAACGAAGATCAATGGGCTATCGTGCGCAGTCCGAGTTCCTTATGAGATAATCGGATTTGATCATCTCCATGGCTAATCCCGGAGCCAAAAACGGGGCCGGCATTACCATGGAAACCATCCGCGGCGCCTCCAATTTCGGGCCGCCCATTATCTTCGTGCATGCACGCGCTGGGGACGTCTGCTTGGTCAATCCCGAGCAGTCCTTGGACATGACCGCTATCCCCGTCCTGCCCTAAGGATGGAACATGGCAAGACACCCTCAGGAATCGGATTGACCACACGGTCGCCGATCGCGATGTGGAGAACCTGCAAAAGCCGCATGGCCAACTTGAGATTCAAAAGAAACCGTTAGACGACTTTTTTAGCGAGGAACACGCGAGGTAGCGGAACGTCTCCGTGCACTCTATTACTTGCCCAATGCCGGACACTTCCAGCCACCCGCAGACAAAGTATGCCTCACCGAAGTGCCATCGATTGGCTGCTAGACGCCATTGTCTACACCTACTACCGGAACCTTCGAATACCTGGGCCCACGATGCCGCTCTCCCTAGCTCGCGTTCTTCGCGGCAGTCTTGGCCAGCTAGGCAATCGCTCTCAGCCAAACAAGCGAAGCCACCATCAATACCCCACCGCCTAGCAGATAAGCGAAGCGTAAATTCGTGCGGTCCATCAGGCCGACTTCGTGATCGACCATAGAAAAGGAGACGCCCCCTGCAACGAAGATAAGAAAGAGCCGTAACCAAGCACGCTGGTTCATGGCCACGTCGGAGAAACCACCGAGGGTGACGAAGAGTGCGATGCAAGCAGCAAGCTGAGCGAGGCGACCGATTGAGAAGTTGAAGGACATGCTAGAAAGATGAAAGTTTAGACAGAATTGCAGAATTTCACATATTTACAGAAGCGGAGAGCGAAGCCACCCCAACCATTCGATTCCTCACCCAATGCCTTCTATAAATTCTTCAAATTCTGCAATTCTGTCTAAAAAACGCCGTTGGCAGTGACCATGCCGCCGAGGAGCGACACTCTTGAACAAAGTAGACCTAGAAACCTCGCCCCGCGCGGACACGCTCTTTCTTTTGACTGTATTCCACCTTTCCTATGTGGATCAGATAGCGTAGCTCGGCCCACCGATCCTCATAGACCTTCGCATCCTGCCATTTACCGACTTGCACCATATCGCCTAGCAAAAGGGTGAGGCGCTCCTCCAACCCATGTTCCACTGGGATTCGGCCAGCGATCAACTGCTTTGCTTTCAACGCTTGCATGGGCGCGGAAAGAAAGAGCTGCCCAATAAGATAGGCCGGAGCCGTGACCCGTTGCGCGTATATCTGAGTCACGAACGCACCTCCACTCAAGGGCTCCAACTGCACATGGATTCCTGAATCTTCGAAACCATAATGCCCCTGGCCGATCTTCCAGCGCCGATACCCCACAACGAGAACAGTCAACAATCCCACAGGCAACACATCCCCAGGCATACTGCGATCGATTTTCGATGCCCATGTTGTACATGACAATCAACGGGCCCCAGTAAAAGAACGCCACCGTGCAAACCAAAGCCACGATACTGCAAATCACAGCCACCACCGCTTTCACTACCTGTCGGCGATTGAAACTTTCTATCATTTCCTTAACATTAGGTGTTAGGATGAGCGATGCTGCGGAAAGTCGCAAGCGAAACAGCGTTTCGCGACTTGCCAGCAGGTCCCCTATCGTGGAGAAAGTAGGATCCTAAAATGAAATCCGATACCACCAAGGTGGCCCGGCCATCTTGGCCGTGTCCCGGGCAAGATGCCCGGGCTGCACTGAGTCGAGAACTCGTGGACTTGCTTGGAGCCGAGCAAGTGCTGACCGAGCCCATCGATCTCATTCCCTACGGCTTCGATGGCACAGCCACGTTGAAAGAACGTCCAGGGGTCGTCGCGCTGGCTCGATCCACGGAGGATGTCGGGCCCATCGTCGCCTTGGCCCACGGGCATGGCATTCCCATCGTCGCACGAGGTTCAGGTACTGGCCTGAGTGGCGGCAGCGTCCCCGTCGAAGGGTGTCTGGTCCTTGGGTTGAATCAGTTAGACCAGATCCTCGAAGTCGATGACAAGAATCTGACCATGCTGGTGGAGACCGGCTTAATCACTCAGAAGATCGACGAAGAAGCCGCCAAGCACGGGCTCTTCTACCCGCCAGATCCGGGCTCGCTCAAGATCGCGACCATTGGCGGAAACGTGGCTGAGAACTCGGGCGGGCTACGCGGGCTGAAGTATGGCGTGACGCGGGACTATGTCATGGGCCTGGAAGTCGTCTTGGCCGACGGTGAGGTCGTTTGGTTAGGCAACCAGTGCGTGAAAGACGTGGCCGGCTACTCGATGAAAGACCTCTTCATTGGCTCCGAAGGCACGTTGGGTATCATTACCAAAGTGCTGCTCAAACTATTGCCGCGCCCGGCAGCGCGTCGCACGTTGTTAGCCACCTTTAATCAGTTGGATCAAGGCGCCCAAACCGTTTCTGATATCATTGCGGCAAAGATCATTCCCTGCACCCTGGAGTTTCTCGACAACACCACGATCCGTTGTGTGGAGGATTTCTCCAAAGCGGGGCTGCCGGTAGAAGCCGAGTCGCTGGTGCTCATGGAAACTGATGGGCCTGAAGCCGTCGTGGCCGAGGAGTGCGAACGCATGATGGCCTTGGCCCGTGAGAACGGCGCCACCGACATCGTCATTGCTGCCGATGATGCCGAAGCGGCGCGTCTGGCGGCAGCACGACGCAGTGCCTTCTCCGCTTTAGCACGGGTCAAGCCAACCACCATCCTTGAAGACGTCACAGTACCACGCACGCACCTTGCCGAGATGGTGCGTTTCATTACCGAGACGGGCGACAAGCATAGGCTCGAGATCGCGACTTTCGGGCACATGGGAGACGGCAATCTTCATCCGACGATACTGACAGATGAGCGCGATCATGAAGAGATGGAGCGTGTCGAACATGCCATCGAGGACATTGTCAGACAAGCACTCGCATTTAAAGGCACCATCACCGGCGAACACGGCGTTGGGCTCGCGAAGAAGCCGTTCCTCAAAGAGCAGTTAGGCGATGCCAGTTACGCGCTGATGAAACGCGTCAAAGCAGCACTCGATCCCGACGGATTGCTCAACCCAGGAAAGATTTTCTAGAAGGCAAATCTAGATTAGCCCCATCATCCTGCCGGGGTCACTAGCTGGAAGCCCGCAATACATACCCCAATCCCTAATTGCTGACCAAGCTCTTAATCACTTGCAAGGCACTGGCATCGCGAACCGCATAGGTCGCGAGAAGCGCTACGATGGACGCGAGGCACGCAGTGCGCCAAGCAGCCCGACCTTCGATCGTTTCGCGGCTGAACCACGCGCAGCTCAGGGCAACCAATTGAAGTCCCGAGAACAGAAGGAGAGCACCTTTCTCACTTAACTCCGGGTCCATGGTCAACGCGGACACCACGACATAGGCGAGTATGGGGAGAACAAGAGCGGCTACGGAGATGGCCAACGCGAACCAACCGAGTTTTTGAGAATCTCCAAGAGACGCTTGATCCCGTTCCGCCTTGGCCGCGGCGTAACGCATGAGCGTCTCGTCGCTGGCCGGAAGCCCTTGGCAGCCTTCCTGGCGGCACCATGAGGCAAAGTCCTGCCAATCCGCGACGGCAGGGAGTTCGTTGGGGGTGTGAGCGTAAGCGTATTCTTGATTAAGCATGGTTTCGGTCTCAGGAGAGACGTGGAAGGAACGGTGTGGATTCAATTTAAGTTGCCAAAGAATAACCACGACGAGAGACCTGACGATGGGAAAAGCCTTGTCAGAATGTAACGACGGAGGCGAGAGGGTCATTTATGAGATTCTCCGTTCTTGCCTTCCTTTGTGCACTCCTGCTCTCGACCGCTGGGTTCGGGGCAACCGTTCGTCCCAACTTTGTCTGGATCACCAGTGAAGACAATGGCCCGGAGCTCGGCGGCTATGGCGACGACTACTCAACAACACCATACATTGACGCCTTGGCCAAGCGCGGCCTGCGTTACACCAAAGCGTGATCGAATGCTCCTGTGTGTGCTCCTGCCAGAACAACCTTGATATCCGGCATGTATCCACCAAGCACGGGATCCGAATACGTGCGTAGCCAAACACGGTTGCCGGTTGGCTTCCAATTCTATCCACGGTTCTTGCAAGCAGCCGGCTACTACTGCACGAACAATTCCAAAGAGGATTACAACTTGGTCAAACCGGGAAAGGTTTGGGATGAGTCTAGCAAAGAGGCCCATTGGAAGAACCGCGCTGAAGACCAGCCGTTCTTTGCCATCTTCAATCACACGATCAGCCACGAGAGCCAGATAAGGAAACGGCCGCACCAAGCCGTGCACGATCCTAGAAAAGTGCGTGTGCCTGCTTACCACCCAGATCGGCCTGAAGTGCGCCAAGACTGGGCACAGCACTATGACAAGTTCACCGAAATCGGCGCCAAAGTGGGTGCTAATTTGAAGGCGCTCGAAAAGGCGGGATTAACAGATGACACCATCATCTTCTACTACGGTGACCACGGAGCCGGAATCGCACGAAGCAAGCGTTGCCCTTACAATTCAGGGTTGCATGTGCCGCTTGTGGTGCATGTGCCAGAGAAGTTCACGCACCTGGCCCCACCTGAGTATCAAGAGAACGGCACTTCCGATCGAATCGTATCTTTCATCGATCTTCCAGCCACCTTACCTTCCATCACTGGGATCAAGCCACCGCCAAATTTTCACGGACACGCCTTCATGGGCCCTTACGATGCAGGCTCTCAACCCTACCTCTACGGCTTCCGTGGTCGGATGGACGAGCGTTATGAACTCATCCGCTGCGTGCGCGATGAGCGCTACATCTACAATCGTAAGTACATGCCGCACAAGATTCTCGGACAGTAGATCGAGTATCTTTTCCAGACACCCACGACTCGCATCTGGCGCGAACTCGACGACAAGGGCGAATTGACAGCCGTGCAGCGTCATTTCTGGGAAGAGAAGCTCGCCGAACAGCTGTTCGATCTCGAGAAGGATCGCGATGAGATTCACAACTTAGCAGATTCTCCAGAGCACCGGGAAATCCTAAATCGGCTACGACGGGCCCAGCAAGAATGGGCCGTGCGCATTCGAGATGTGGGCTTCTTGCCCGAGGGCGAAGTGCACAGCCGAGCAGGTGACGACACACCCTATGAAATGGCCCAAGACCCAGAGCGCTACCCCCTTCTCCGCATCCTAGGGGCTGCAGAACTCGCCTCATCCTTGAGGCCCAGATCCATTTCCACGCTGCGGGGAATGCTCACTGACTCTCACAGTGCGGTGCGTAACTGGGCGGAGTTGGGCCTACCCATGCGAGGCGAAGAAGCCGTTTCTGCTGCTCGAGAGCCTTGTACGCTGATGAGGCAGCCTATCCGCGGCTGACGGCTACGCATGCTCTCGCCACATTTGGAAAAACAGAAGATCTTGGTCCGGCCGTGGGCAATCTGCTAGATGCTGCCAATCAAGATCACCAGCCTCTCTTTGAGAATCTGTCGGCTTGGAACGCGCTCGACGATCTGGGAACAAAGATCGCTCCGTGGCTAGAGGAACTTCGGGAACTCAACGCCGTCTTACCGAAAGGAGTCGACGGCCGCCTCAAGGCGTACGCTCAAAACTAAGGCGGGTAATACTAAGGCGCCTTGACCCAAGCTATAAAGAGCCCAAGAAGCCTAAAAACCGGCGGATCCCGGCGTCCTCGGAAAGGCGATAACGTCACGAATATTCGAGACTCCCGTGACAAACATGATCAGGCGCTCGAAACCGAGACCGAACCCCGCATGCGGCACACTGCCGTATCTGCGGAGATCGTGATACCAGCCGTAATCCTCCATTGAGAGGTCGTGTTGGGCCATATTTGTCTCGAGCACATCCATGCGCTCTTCACGCTGACTCCCACCGACGAGCTCACCGATACCCGGCACTAACAGATCCATAGCCGCAACAGTCTTATCATCGTCGTTGCGACGCATGTAGAACGGTTTGATCTCCTTGGGATAATCACACACGGTAACCGGCGTTTTAAAATACTCCTCCGTAAGGTAACGTTCATGCTCTGATTTTAGGTTGAGCCCGTATTCCACAGGATAATCAAATTTCTGCTTTGACCTGGTCAAAATCTCAACAGCCTCGGTGTAGGGCAACCGCTTAAACTCGTTGTCGAGCACATGCTGCAGGCGCTGAAGAAGTCCCTTATCGACAAACTTATTGAAGAAACTCAGGTCCGCTTCGCAATGTGTTAGCGTATCCCTAATTAGATACTGCACCATATCTTCGGCCAATTGCATGTCTCCATGGAGATCACAAAACGCCATCTCGGGCTCAATCATCCAGAACTCACTGGCATGACGTGACGTGTTGGAGTTCTCAGCCCGAAAAGTCGGCCCAAAGGTGTAGATGTTTGATAGGGCGCAGGCAAACGTCTCACCCTCTAGCTGACCACTCACGGTGAGGTAGGTAGGCGTACCGAAGAAATCGTTCTCGTCCTTCTGCGGCTTCATCGCGTGCGGGTCCAGAGTGGTAACCCGAAACATCTCACCAGCTCCCTCGCAATCACTTCCCGTGATGATGGGCGTGTGGACGTAGACAAAGCCGCGCTCCTGAAAGAACTGGTGCACGGCATAGGCCAGTCGGCTGCGAACACGAAAGACGGCGCTGAAGAGGTTTGTACGCGGACGGAGATGCGCCATACTCCGGAGAAACTCGCGACTATGCCCTTTCTTCTGCAAGGGATAGTCATCTGGGCATGTTCCTAACAGGCGCACCTCAGTGGCCAATAGCTCCCATTTTTGATTCTTACCCTGGGAGGGCACCAGCTTTCCCGTGACCTCAGCAGAAGCTCCAGTCGAGAGCTTCTCGACATCACCATACGAAGCCAAGTCGGCATCGGCAATGATCTGAATATTCTGCAAACAACTGCCGTCATTCAGCTCAAGAAAGGAGAATGTCTTGGAATCACGGCGGGTCCGTATCCAGCCCGCGACTTGAACCTCGTCCAGCGGCTTTTCCCGCTGGAGCACCTTTTGAATCAACGTCCTCATGGCGAGAAGCTAGAAGGGTTTTCGAGCTTGGCGACTGGAAATCGCTTCTACCGGCCGTCCTCGTAAAGGAAGCTATACGAGGTGCCTGCAGGAACTGCGTTAGGCGTGATGGCCAAATCTCGCACCCCGATGACCTTAAGAAAACAAGGCTTCTTCTTCAGCGGCAATGGCGACGTTTTCAGCGTAACGGTCAATCCATCCTCACTGAGACTCGCAGCAGAAATGGAGGCTCCAGAATCCAACTGATAACTCGCTACTATCTCAGCGCTTTGTTTTTCAAGCTTTTCCGAAAATGTCAGTGTTAGTTCTGAAGAAGCCACGCCCACAGCATTCAGTTCCGGCCCCACCGTATCCGCGATTGTCGCTAATTTGAGCGAGTTCGACGCACTACTAGGCAAGAGAGCACCGTTGAGCGCCACGACATGATAACGAAAGGTCGTTGCTTCCGGCAATGCCTCATCAATGTACTTCGTTTCAGTGAGATCCTCGGCCAGTAAGACCTCATTGCGAAAGAGCTGGTATCGACGAATCCCGCTCTCCGTATCCGACACTGCCGTCCATGAAAGAGAGATAGTACGAGCATCCAGTGATTTCCCCGAAATTACCGGAGCAGTGGCGGGCGGTGTACTATCCTTCCCTGCTTCCGCTTCAACAAGCAACCTCCTGTAAGCAAACAGCGACGGTGTGCCGCCGTCCCGGACAGTCACCATGACATGATGAGTCTGGGGCTTTGTGTCGAAAGGAACCGTGAACTCGATCTTATCTCTGAGCGAGCGATCCATGTCCACCACATCGGCATAGGTACTGGCTTCAGTGTAGTGCCACCACGCTTTCCCGATGCGTTGCTCATCGGGATCTTTGCTAGCACTCGCATCAAGCGCCAATTTCTGACCTGCCTTGGCGTTAGCCCGGAGGACAGAGCTCCCAACATTACCGTTTACTGCGGCGACGGGAGGATGGTTCGCCTGCTTCTTACCGCGCACACACCAGTCCGCTCTTGCACTCCAATCCCCTTGTATATGCGTTAACCAACGCCAGACCGACTTGCCAGGAGACTCCTCGTCACGGGCGTCCTCCCATACATTCACGGAACCTGGAAGCCGCACATATCGGCCTCCCCACCCCCCGTAGCTCGGATTAATATGACTTCCGAGACCATTGGGCACAAGCCTCAGGAAGGTGAGCGACGGAGACTCCGCATAGAAATCACCAGTCATGTAAGGAGTCACGGCATCGGCTTCGTGGGCCTCATAGCTTGCACAAAGCGGACCATGCTTTTGCAGGATGTTTGTTACCATCCAATGGCTCTTCAAAACATCAGCATAGCCGCCTTCGACATGGCTCCTCCAGTCCTCGCCAACAACAGTCCCCTGCTCGTCCGTCATGATAACTTCCATCTCTGGCCACTGTTTCAGGACAGCAAGCGCACTCTCACTTAATGCTCCAAGGACGTGGATTGATGTCCGCTTGGCGACGTATGCTTTCAGGTCCGCATGCTGCTTTTCAATCTGTGAAAGCGCATCGAGCACATCGTCCGCACCTGACCACACCAAGAAATGGAGTTTCTCCTTCGAGGGCTGCAGCAACTGCGTCACGATCGCCGGTACCGTTGCGGGTCGCACTGCTCCACGAAGCTCTCCCGCCTCGGGAAACGTCGGCGCATTCTCCTGCAACCGAAGCTGACACTGCGCGTAAAAGCTCAGTTTCTCCTCGATCCAAGCGACGTCCCCCTGATGAAATAGAGACTCCAGTTTGAGTCCATCCAGGTAGAGCAGCAGTCGCACGAGGGAGCAGCGTTGCTCACGGGAGCCATCTGTTAGAACGGCAATCCGAGGACGCGCCTCAGACATCGTGAGTCCAAGCAATGACGCGAACAGCAATAGACGAAGCATAAGCACCTTAAGGCGTCTCCAGAGGAGACAACGCGTCTGCCTTCGGGAAATTGTCAGGAACAGGAATCGTGACTTGTCCGGATCCTGCCCACTCCGTCCCGCGCTGCAACGTCGTGTAGAATCCCTGGCACCTCATGGAATAGTCCGCGTGTCCCAACGTCGTGTGAAAGACACGGCCTTTGCCATAGTCCATCACCATCAGCATGGGTTCGTCGCGCTTGCTCTTCTTACTGGGAGACGTTGCTAGAACCGTCATGTTCGTAGCGGGACCACGGAGCTCCGAGTAGAGTTCATCCTTGGCATGCTTCCATGACTTCGGCAAGCCTTTCATAATCGGATGCTCTGCGTTCACCGTATCCACGTTGAACTCCCACTGCTTGCCATGGGACCCTCCACGACCAGGCGAGGTGTCGCGAATCATCTTCCCTTCCTTGTAGTAAACGTAGGGTCCGCTCACCTCGTTCCGAGCTCCCCATCCTCCGAGACCGATCATTTCGTTGTATTCACGCCACTGAGGGAAGGCATTATCGGCCGCATGCACAGTTACGAATCCACCGCCACCTTTTACATAAGTCTCAAACGAATCCTGAACCTCCTTCGGCCAAAGTTCGCCGTTGTAGTTGCTCACCACCACGTCGTAGTCGGCAAACTGAGGACGCCAATTATCCCACCCATCTTTCGATCCTTTGCTAGGGCTGGTGGAGATATCTACGGTGAAACGCCCGCTGCTCTCAAGCGCATGTTTCAGAACGGGCGTGGTCGCTTGCCATTTGTGATTATTCTGCCCATCGACTAGCAGGACTTTCTGCACTTTGGCAGCGGCATCGTCCTTGGCAGCTTGGCCTAACCAAAGAGTGGAAACGAGAAGACCTCCAAGGAGGCTAAGAGGGAGAATTCGGTGGACACTTTTCATAGGAGATTTGGCTGACGGTGTTTCTCATCTAAGTCGGCTGGCCCGCTCTTGTCAAAACGCTTTCCGCCCGCTACAACCCAAGTATGAAGCCTTCTGATTTCCCTCGCCCCTCCTCTCACTGTGGCCCTGTAGACCGCCGCTCCGCCTTGAAATCCATGGCGGCCCTCTCAGGCGTGACAGCCCTGACTGTGGCCGGTGCCGAGGGGCAGGAACCTGCCCCCGCGAAAGACGACCGGAAAGCCTCGACCGAGCGGTATTCCATGAAGAAATCCATCAACCTTTGGGCCTTCCCCTACCCGGACCGCATGACTCTGCGCGAGTGCCTGCAGCTCGCCAAGGACGCGGGCTTTGACGGTATCGAGCTCAACTACGATCTCGAGAGCGATCTCTCGCCCAAATCTGGCACCAAGGAGTTCCAAGCCATTCGCAAGATGGCTGACGAAATTGGCATCGAAATTAGCGGCCTCTGTTCCTTTCTCTTTTGGCCTTATCCGTTATCTAGCAATGATGCTGCCAAACGCGCACGCGGCCTTGAACTCGCTCAGAAGATGACCCAAGCGGCCCATGATGTCGGCACGGAGAATCTCTTGGTCGTCCCTGGAGCGGTGCACATTCCCTGGCGCGATGATCATGATCCCGTAGCGAATGACATCTGCGATCAACGAGCGAAAGAAGCCATCACCACGTTACTCCCGCTAGCCGAGAAGTTAGACATACACCTCAACATGGAGAACATCTTCTTCAATGGTTACCTCATGACCCCCATGGAAATGAACAGCTTTGTTGATGGCTTTGATAGTAAGCACGTCCAGGTTCACTTCGATACCGGAAACATCATGGAATACCAGTTTCCCGAACACTGGGCACGCATTCTTGGTAAACGAACGAAGAACATTCATCTGAAAGAATTTACCAAGAAAGGAACGGACCATTCGTTAGAGTGTTTCCGCCCGCTTCTCGACGGCACCACCAATTGGCCTGCCGTGATGGAAGCCCTCGACGCCACCGGATACGATGGCTACCTCACCTTCGAATACTTTCATCCCTATCAGCACTACCCAGAAGCGCTCATTTATCAGACTTCCGATTCTCTCGATCGCTTGCTGGGCAAACTCGGCTAAAGCTTTTGAAAAAGTATTTCGAAATCTTCTGGCGCTTCCTCGCCCTGGGATGCGCTAGCTTTGGCGGACCTGCGGCGCATATTGGATACTTCCGGAAGGCCTTCGTGCAAAGCCGAGGGTGGCTTGATGAGGAGGCCTTTGCTCGGCTCATAGCGTTGAGCCAGTTTCTGCCTGGGCCGGGTTCTAGTCAGTTGGGCTTCGCCATCGGTTGTCGTCGCGGTGGCATCCTCGGTGGTTTGTTAGCCTTTCTCGGGTTCACAATACCATCGTTCGCCATCATGGTAGTCATCGCCTCCGCGACCCAGGCCCAAGATTCTCAGAACTGGTTTAGCGGCCTGGTCCAGGGACTCAAATGGCTCGCTGTAGTTGTCGTGGCCGATGCCACCCTCAGCATGTTTCAGAGTTTCTGTCAGTCCAAGCTGACGACGGGACTCTGCGTAGCCACAGCCGCAGCCCTTCTCACCGTACCGGGACTCATTGCCCAGTTCAGTTGTCTCATCGTGGCGGCCTGCATTGGGGTCTACTTTCTCGGTAAAGGAAACGCCCAACCGTCTACTGCCGAACGCGCGAAGCTCCGCTGGATTCCCCTCTCCATCTTTACCGTTCTCTTTATCGCCACCCTGCTAGGAATCGGCGGCCTCGCGGCAGGCTTCTACCAAGCAGGAAGCCTGGTCTTCGGCGGAGGACATGTGGTGCTTCCACTGCTCCAGGGCGGCTACAGTGATAGCATCTCTCCCGATCGCTTCTTGTTAGGCTACGCCAGCGCACAGGCAGTGCCTGGCCCAATGTTTACGCTGGCGAGCTTTCTCGGCGCCGAAATCAGTCCAGGAACACCATGGCTGGGAGGTCTCATTGCAACACTGGGGATCTTTGTCCCAGGATTCCTCCTCATACTTGCCTTCGGAGACGCCTGGGAAACCTTCGCCAAACGCCCCAAATTGGCTGGCGCCGTCGCCGGGATCAACGCTGCCGTCGTCGGGCTCTTACTCGCAGCACTCTACCAACCGGTCTTCGTCAGTGCAGTGAAACTACCACTCCACTTTGCGATCGTTGCCGTTGGATTTTATGCCCTTCGAGGCCTGAAGCTTCCCCTTCTCGTCATCGTTGGCAGCTTTGCTTTAGCCGGGGCCATTATCAAATAGACACGCTCGATAGTATTGCGGAGCCAAAGAATGACGTGAACGGCTTATTGCCGATCGCATCAGACTGAGATTCGGTGAGCCAATCCGATCATTACTAACACACCAACTCCTAATTCACCCGAATCATAAATCCGTTTAAAATCAACTTGCTTACAAGCGTCCTATTACTAGATCAGCGCCTTGCTAGCGCTGTTCCTATCGCTATCTACGTCAGCAACCAAGACACTTAAACCGTCCCTGTCGGCAAAGTACTGATTGTTGATTCTCTAAGGCAGAATGTAGAAGTATCGGGATTTACAGATCTCTATTTTAGTGTCAGTCAGACCTACGTGAACGACGCTGCAGCCCCCACATTTTCCCAGCAGTTTAAACTCAGTGCCTCCGTGATATCAGGTCGCCTATTCTGTCTGGAGAAGCCCTTACAATTTGCAGAAGGAACAGTCGGGACAAAGCGATCGACCAACAGTGTTTCAACAACCCAGTATTACGCCTACGCTCTGCTCATCCATGCCTCAGATCTCTACGCTATCAACATTAAAACCGACATGGGGGCAACCCTAATCACCGATACCCTACTTCGGGATAATGTCGAACTCGCAAGCAGCCGCCCGGCAGTAGTCCAGGTCGACGAATTCACCGACATGTTGAATTGGGATCCGCTTCCTGCAAATCAAGTCACGACAACCACGGACGGAGATCGCTGCACTGTAGAGGTGACCCACAACGGAGCGAGAAAGTTCCTTCAGTCGAGCGCAACTGCGATTGTCCGGAATGATCGGTAAGTTCACTCATTATTAGAAGCCTCTCGTCTATCTGCCCAATCCCCCGACTTCACCTTGTCCACTGTTTCGCCAGCTAAATCCACCAGGCGGATCTGTTCGCCAGAATTACTCAGCATTCCGGTCCAAGGGCCAAAGACCTGCTCAGCTTCAAGCTCGAGAAAGACATCCAGAAGCAGATTCGGATCAGCAGCATTCACCAACTACCCCTCAGGCGTAAGGGCTGCCCCTTCACCAAACGTGAATCCGATGCCCCGCGTGAATGCAAACCCACTGAGATCGATTTCCTCATCTGATGGATTGTAGAGCTCGACAAACTCGTAGTCGGTAGGCTCAGGCAGACCATTATCTGAAGGAGCGGGGTAGTAGTTGATCTCATTGATCACCGGCATCCCATGGGCCTGCCATCCCACAACGATGCACAGCACGCGCAAGACATTCCCTCGAAGCCACCGCCCCGACTATCCCAAGACATTGGTATCTTTTTTCATCATAGCAATTCGACCACGAGGATACCCAGTGCCATAGGCTATGTAAATCACCCACTAGCAGTTCGAAGAACATCCGCTCGAGACCACGCTCAGGATTCCTCTAGTTGCTCACCATTGATCGCTTCGCGAAGCGTCTCCATTCTCTTGGAATTGAAAGCAGCGACCTCTTCGAATGGCTTCTGGAACAAGAGCATCATTCCAAACACGATCGCAAATGGCCAGGCGATATGCCGAGCGCGAAACGTCTCATGCTGAACGAATGAACCGGTGGAAACGTCCCAGAAACTTTGGCGGTTCTTCACGAGCAAATAGTAGGCAGCGGGCATCGTGATCAATGTGAGTGGTCCTACGTAGCAGCCCATGCCCATGACAAAGACTCCCAGGGAACGTCGTAGCGCCGCACCAAAATCCAAGGTATTGCCCTCCGCATCGACCACGCGAATGCCAACAAGCGCTTTGCCAGGAGTCGCCCCCCAGCGGTCCAGGCAGTAAGCCTCTATCAAGTGCATGACCGGCATGAGCATCGGAAAAACGGTCATGAACCCTTCCATACTCGTATCTATCCAACCAATTGCTCTCATGCCCAGCATCAACACGAGACAGAAGACAAAGAAGAACCACCAGTCCAAATTGCGTGCCCAGAAACGCGTCCACGGGCGAACATTAATCCTGGGCAAGGTCTCGGCTCGCTCACGCTGAACCTCGGCATGTCGCTCGGCGACCTTCAAGCGGCGCTCATCCTCCAACTCGACATCACGCCGACGAAAGAAAGTCTCAAATGGCGGCAACTCACGTAGCGCTTTCCACTCGCCCTCGCCATCATACCAGGCGAGCTGATCATCGCTCAACGTGCCGTCACGCAATTGTTCCTCCACCTGAAACAAGGTGAATGGCCCCTTCTTCTCTTCATCGATCACGAGGTAGATCTGCATCATTGGATAACTGTCCTATCAGTCGGCGCGTAGGGCCTTTGCCGGGTCCAAACGCGCCACTGCCCACGCTGGTGGGATCGCTGCTATGGTGCAAGCAATGATCGCGCCAATCGCAATTCCAAGAATGCTACTCGGAATGATCTCCACCGGAAGCTTGGAGAGCCCGTAGACATGTTGCGGAAAAGGATCCGCACCGAATTTCCCGATAATGGAGCGGATATTCTCAAGCTGGAAAAGCACGATAAGCCCCAGAGCCACTCCCGACAGTACGCCACAGAGCCCCACAACCTGCCCCTGATGGACGAAGACGCGAACAATCTGCCCCGTCTGCGCACCGATCGCTTTCATGACACCAATCTCACGACGCTTCTGGACAGTGGTCACAATGATAGTCACGCTAACACAGAACGTCGCCACAATAACAATAATAAATAGGATGACCGACATGAGACTGCGCTCCGTGCGAATCGCCTCAAGGCGCGGCTTGTTCTGGTCTACCCAACTCATCGATGACCAACCGTAAGGCAAGAGCCCCGAGCCTTCGATACGAGCTTTCGTCTCCTCTACCAAATAAGGGTCCTCCGTAAAGATAGCCAACCCATGAACTTCGTCTTCTAGACCGAAGAGATCCTGGCCCACATTGAGAGGCGGAAGGATAAACTGCTGGTACATGGGCGAATCAACGACCGCGACAACCATTAGTTCTGTCGGCGCCATCGCCTCTTCCATGTTCTCAAGAAACGATTCGGAATCTCCACGATCTTCCTTTGGCTTATCCAAGTGCTCACGAATGTCTCGCATCGCCCGTTCCATCATGATGGGTGACAACACGGTGATAACATCTCCGATCTGAAGCACCGTCCCATCGGGCTTGTGAAAACTATCCGCAAGGGACTTGCTCACAATCACCCGCTCATAGAACTCACCTGACTCATCAACTCGAGGCTCAAGGTCTAGCTCACCTGCAACGACCATGCCCTGCTCCCTCAGCGATTCCAACTGAGGATCATCCGGCAAGATCGCCTTCATGATAGGATTCTGTACGCGATCACCTAACTGAATCATGACATGCCCCGCAACAAACGGCGATTGCGAAACGATACCAGGCACCACTTTCAGCCCAGCACCAACCTCGTGAAAGGTCTTTCCGTCCGCACTACTCTGCGTCATCTCCGGGTCGAGCAACATCAGGTGAGGGTCGAAGCCTAACAACGTCCGCTGAAACTCATTCTCGAACCCTTTCATCACGCTGAGGACGACAATCATCACTGCCACCCCGAGGCAAATGCCAAGAATCGTGAGCACGTTGATAAAAATCAGGAACAGCCCCTTGGGAACCAGATAGCGCTTTGCCAGGAAATAGCTGAAATTCTTTGTCATGGACCGCTTTGGACGATGACACCAGTGGGGTTGTTCAATGCCCGGTGCAAGCCTTTCCCGCTAGGCAGACCAGGCGGCTCTCAGATCGGCAATGAGATCGTCGATATGCTCTACCCCGAGAGAGAAACGCACTAGCGAATCCGTGATTCCAACGGCTTCGCGAGTCTCCTTTGGCACGCTCGCGTGGGTCATGCTGGCGGGGTGACAGACAAGAGACTCGATCCCTCCCAAGCTCTCCGCAAGGGTGAAGTAGCACAATCGATCGAGCCGCAATTTAGTCTCGTCGAGCGAGAGACCGAAGTCAGCCGTGACAATTCCAGATCCTCCACTCATCTGTCTCGTGGCCAGCTCATGCTGAGGATGCGAGGGCAGGAAGGGAAAACGGACGATGGCTTCAGGCCAGGTGGTCTCGAGGAATTGAGCAAATTCCAAAGCATTGGTGTGATGCCTCTCCATGCGCAGGGCCTGAGTCTTGACCCCGCGAGAGATCAGCCAGCTATCGAACGGCGAGGGATGCAGACCGAGCGCTTTTTGAGCAAAGACCATCTTGTCCTGCCAATCCGGCGAGTTCGTGCAGACAACGCCACCGAGGCAATCAGAGTGCCCATTACTATACTTGGTCGTGCTGAGCAAAGACACATCCGCGCCAAGGGCCAATGGTTGCTGGAAATAGCTCGAGGCGAAAGTGTTATCTACAATAAGCGAACTTCCGGCGGCTTTCGACAACTCGGCAACCCACGCAATGTCAATGATCTTAAGTAGTGGATTGGTCGGGGACTCGATCCAGACGAGGGCAGGCTTCTTCTCCGTAATATGCCGACCGTTCGCCTCATCTGTAAGATCGTAGTACTCGATCGACACTCCGAACTTGGCGAAGACTTGGGCAAACAAACGAAAGGTGCATCCGTAGATGTTCTCTTCCGCAATGACCACATCCCCAATCTTCAGAGACGAAACGATGGCAGTGATCGCAGACACGCCACTTGCAAACACGGTGGCGTGCTGCGCCCCTTCAAGCGCTCCTAACTGATCTGCTAAGTTGTTGAAGTTCGGATTGCCCGAACGTGTGTAGTCAAAGCCGCCTCCGTTGCCATGGGCAAACGTCGACGTCAGGTAGACCGGCGGAATAACCGCTCCCGTCTCTCCTTTGTAGCTCTGCCCTTCGTGAATCGCGTCTGTCTCGAACACAAAGGCTCCAATTACTTGTGTTCTTCGGCGAAATGCTTTTTGAGCACATCATCTCCAAAGTCACCGTTGAGATCGCGATAGACAGCATGGACATGATTCGCATCATTCTGCGTGTTCGCATATTCCAAGAGGAAATGCGGGCTCTGAACGCGGTAGTAATGGCCTTCGCCCTTCTTCGTTCCACCAGCCCAGGCAAAGGTTACTTTGTCCCAGCCAGCTTCTTCTAGCCGCTTCGTTTCGCGCTTATGAATCGCAGGCCGCTGCTTCTTGAGGTAAACATTAATCAAGGACTTGAGCTGCTTCTTCTGGTCATCATTGAGGCCACTGTAGCTGATCCCAACGGGCTCCAAACGCTTCGCATTGCGGTCTGCAGATGATAGGATGTCTCTTGGAGCCTTCTCTGAGAAAATCACTTTACTCTTCTGCTTATCAGTTAGGCTCCTGACCAATTTGCGAGCGACATTCTCCTCTCCAGCGAGCACTTGGACACCCTTGCGCGGCCCTTCAAGAACTTTGCCAGGATTTGTCGCATAGAAGGACGGCGTGACGGAGATCTCCTGACCTTTGACCACGGTGTAGTTAAGGGCCAAGTGATGACCCTCCAAACGCCACCCCCACGTGCCCGTGGGATCTGGCGTGCCGAAGACACTGACGTAATACTTGCCCGGGTCACGCGTAGGATTGTTATCTTCCTTTAGAAACAGGACCTTCTCCAAACTCATGACCTGCAACGCTTGGCTGTAGCCCTGATGACTGAGCCCCGTGACAATCAATGCGTGTGCTAGAGCGCGCTGCGAATCATCCATGTCTTTTAAGGCGAGACCTTTCCGGTCGCGCGGAATGAAATGCCAGTTCACACGTTCGGTATCCTTCCAATCAAAGACCGCTTTCGCCTTCTGATCATCACTCAGGTCCTGCAGGAAGATCTCGCAAGCCTTGGCCATCTCCTTGGCTGTTCCAGGATGCGCAGAAATATTAGATGGCGAGCCGAGCGCGAGGACGGCTAGCAAGACAGGGAGTTGTGCGAAAGTTTTCATAGGTTGTTAACGTGCCCAGAGGCTACGAGCGCGAGAAACTGCCGGTCAAGTGCTGAATCGGAGCCAGACAATCATTAGCGGGACCTACACGTTGAAAGAAAGCCTAGGGTCTACGCCAAGGCACGAATCGCATGTAGCCTCCACTGCGCGGTTCCCGCAACCAGCAAGATGATCAGCACAAAGGCCAAGCGTGGCGGCGTCATAGGTATAAGGAACAGTGTCGAAATCACTTCGACAGCGATCAGTGCCATGACTACGACCATGATGAAGTGATGAGGGACTTTGGAAATCACGTAAGCGCCAAGCGGCGCCCCTATGGCGACCACGGGCACACACACTGCCCAGTAGCACCACACCACTCCAATTTCTCGATGCGGCATCAGGAATACGCCGAGGCTACCAACAATCGAGACAATCGCCATGATACAAACGCACGTGGGAATTGCCCTCTTCCCATCAAGACGGTAGGCAATCATCATCACCATGAATATAAGCATGTCCGCACCTGACCCTGTCTGAGATGCCAATAAACCACCTACGACACCTGTTCGGACAAATCTCCAACGATCGCGATCCCGCACACCACTCAAACGTCGCTCTTGCCCACGTGCTCGCCACAACGCGATGGCAAAGGTGAACACGAGGGCACTGAACAGGAGTTTCGGATAGGGTGCCGGCACTCGAAGGAAGACCAGTCCTAGAAGAACTCCAACACTCCCTCCCATGGCCCCCCACCGAACAATCGTCGTATAGAGCGGAATGCCACGAGCAACTATAAAGACGCCGGCCATGCTCATGCCGACGGCTTGTATCATCAAGCCAAAGGTCGCGACCGCATGACTATCAATTGCAAGTAGCTTGGTAAATACCGGGAAGGCGACCGATGCCCCACCCGCTGGCGTCGACCCAGCCACGAAGGACCCCAGCACCATGGTGAGGCTCATTTGCCAGTGTTTCTCAAACCAAGGCCATCCTGATACAAATGTCATACTAGCTGCCCAAGAGACAAGGAGCGCAGTCAAGACCCAACCGTACAGCGCCAGACCCAGGGAGCTACGCGTGGGCATCACTGAAGAGAGCGAAGCTTCGTTTACGGGGGGCACAGTGGACATACGAAAGTCAAAGGCAGCAAGGCGCTCCCGACTCTACTCCTCCAATTGCGCAGCGCCTAACAGAGCACTTGAGTCGCCATTCCCTACCCAAGCCTTGGCACTAAGGGACTCCATGGGAGTCAGAGAGCGGTGTGGCGCTTCAAATTCGCGATGACCCTTTCCCCACCCCAACCTCTCGACCGCACCAATCTCGATCAATCCAGAACCCTGATAATCACGCCTCTTAGCCTTAATCGTCAGCTTCGCTGCCCCTCGATCGGCGAGTAAATTCTTCAATCGCTGCGCATCGTCACTCAAAAGCCGGGCCAGGCACCCCTCAGAGGCGTTGTTCTGATACACCCAAACAAGCTCGCCATTCCGTCCCTCGCGTTCCCAGCTGATCGGCAAAGGCGCAAAAGCCGTCTCTGCTTGCTGCACGTAAATGGCGAGGGTGTGCCAGGTTTCATAAGGTTCGTCATGAAAGCTCGTCCAGGCGTCCACCCACGCTTCAGGAGCCGACACTGGAATCAACGCCGCATCGAGTTTAGAACGACTGCCCCAGGCAAGCAAGGCCAGCAGAATGACCCCGAAACCTGAGACCAAAGCCACCGCCGCACTTTGTTTCCGACAAGCCTGCCAAGCTGACGCCTTTCTTGGAGAGGATGTCTCGCGTGGACCACAATTCGGGCATGCAAGATCCCGCAACGTGGCGAATTTCATCGATGCCTGACAGTCTGGGCAACACACTTGAGAGGCGACCTGATCCTCACGAAGAGGCTCACCCACCGTTGGTCGAGGCTGAATTGAAGGAAATTGGCCCCAGGCAGTGACCAACAAACGCATGGGCGACCATTGCCCTCGATCCGTGAAGAAGGCTCGGCTTTCGCCGGGATTCATCGCCTTTCCTAGGGGATTCTCTCGATTGGGGGGCACCACGATTATGGAAATACTTAACCTGGTATTTTAATCATAGTGCCCGGCCCCATCAACCTAAATATTACAGTATCCCTGATATATTAGGCCGGAAATTCACCGTTCCGGCGAGCTTGCCTCCATCTCCAGATCTTGGCGAAATACAGGTATCATGAAGCCGAAGATCTCCGCCAACCTCGATTACCTCCCTCCTCTCCCTAAGAAACGGAAAGTGGGGATCGGCTGCATCGGCTCGGGCTTCATCATGGCAGACTGCCACCTAGTGGCTTACCGAGCGGCTGGATTCAATCCGGTGGCCATTGCTTCGCGCACCTTGGAGAACGCCCAGGCGGTGGCGAAACGGCATGAGATCCCGAACGTCTATGAGACCTACGAAGCGCTGCTCCAAGACAAGTCGGTCGAAGTGGTCGACGTGGCCGTGCCCCCAGATCTGCAGTTTGGAGTGATCAAGAAGATCCTCGAGCACAAACACATCCGAGGCATCCTCGCCCAGAAACCGCTCGGTATCGATTACAAGCAAGCCGCCAAGATCGTCAAAGCCTGTAAAAAGCGCGGCGTAACACTAGCAGTAAACCAGAACATGCGCTATGACCAATCCGTACGCGGTTGCAAGAGCCTGCTCGACCGCGGTTGGTTAGGCGAGCCCGTGCTCGCATCGATCGACATGCGTGCCATTCCTCACTGGATGCCTTGGCAAGAACGTCAGGGTTGGGTCACCTTGCGCATCATGTCGATCCACCACCTGGACACCTTCCGCTACTGGTTTGGTGATCCTGAAAGAGTTTATGCCAGCGTCAGGCCAGACCCGCGCACGGCAGAAAAGTTCGATCACGATGACGGCATCTGCATGTACATCTTGGAATACGCAAATGGCTTTCGCGCCACGAGCTTGGACGACGTCTGGGCAGGCCCAGCTCAAGAAGGCGCAGGAAAAGACATCGGAATCCAGTGGCGGGTCGAAGGCATGGACGGCATGGCACGTGGCACCATTGGTTGGCCCGAGTATCCCAAGCCCACACCCAGCACAGTCGATTTCACCACGACCGCTTCCGAGAAATGGTACAAACCCCGCTGGAGGAAAGTGTGGTTCCCTGACGCCTTCGCCGGCCCCATGGCCGACCTATTGATCGCCCTTGAGAATGACGCCAAGCCAACCTTAGACGGCAAGGACAACCTCAAGACCATGGCGCTCGTCGACGCCTGCTACCTGTCAGCAAAGGAACACCGTGCGGTGCCCTTGAAAGAAATCTTCAAGAAGTCGAAGAGAAAATAATCACGGGCGACGAGCCTCGAGCCAATCTAACTTAGGCACCTTGTCAGGATTCTTGGTCGCCCAATCGGGTATCGGAAACCAGCGCAAACTCGACACGCGTGGGTAGGTTTCCCAGACGTCGCCGTTTCCGAGTATTCGTGCGTCTCCCGTCTTCTTCAAATAAGCCGAGAGTTGGCCCCGCAGGGCGTAGGCCGTGGCACGATGGCTCGGTTTGTTGGCGAGATTATCGAGGCAACCAGGATCTTCCTTCACCGCATAAAGCTCCTCTGCCGGTCGATGGGCCACGGCGAGTGAGAGAAATTTTCCCAACTCAGGATCGTCACGTTTGGCGATGAGATGATTCAACGTTGGGCAGGCGTCGATGTCATGGTAGCCACCATGTTCCGGCCCCAAGGTGGTGCCTTTGGCGTATTTCCGCGATGGGCCTGCAGGACAGCGCTCAGGAGCGAAGTTGTAAATGTAGAGATACTCCGCCGTCCGGATACAGCGCTGCGGATAACCCAACGTTTGGTAACGCGAGGACGAATGACGTTCCCTCGCACTGTAAACAGCCGTTCTGTCAGTCTCCACGAGCCCTTGGCGGTCCGAACGGAGTGTCGTGGCTAAGCTAGTGCCAACAATCGGAAACGCCTCCGGGGGCGCGACACCCGTCATCTCATAGAGGGTTGCCGTAAGATCGACAAAGCCGACCAGATCATCGATCACGCGCCCCTTGGGTATCTCTTTGGGCCATTGGATAGCCAACGGCATACGGATGCCGTACTCATAGCAATTGGCCTTCGCTCGCGGGAACGCCATGCCATTGTCCGAGGTCGCGATGACAATGGTATTGCCCAACTCGCCCGCGTCTTCTAAAAGCGCGATCATCTTCCCCAGGTCATCATCAAAGCGCTCGACCTCAAAGGTGTAGTCCAGCAGATCGCTGCGGACTTCTGGCGTGTCCGGGAGGAACGACGGAACCTCCGCATCCTCCAAACGCTTTCCTTTCCCGAGACCCGCCCCCTTCTCAAAGCTCCGATGAGGATCCGAACTACCAAACCAGAAACAGAACGGCTGCTTCGGCTTGCGCACTTCTTTCAGGAAATGCTCGAAGCCTACCGCATAGCTGCCTTTCTTGGGACCAGGCATCTTTGGCCCCGCTGGGTTGACCTTTCGTCCTAACTTTTTCCAATTTCCTGGTGCCCACCCCTTGCCGACGTGCCCTGTTGCATACCCATCTTCGGCGAGTCGGTCCGGAAAGGTCACATACTTGGGATCAAAGAAACTCGCGTGCGTTCCAGCATGCTCAATCTGCCAGGTGTGACGCCCCGTCAGAAAAGCAGCTCGCGAAGGGCTACAGCCGGGAGAAGGTGCGAAGGCATGGGTGAAAAGCACGCCAGCTTTGGCAATCGCATCGAAATGCGGCGTCTTGACCATCTTGGAACCATAGGCAGACGCGTGGCACCAGGACTGGTCATCACTGATCGCAATCAGGATGTTAGGCTTTGTCTGTCCCAAGCAGACTCCACCTAGCCAAAGCGCTAGGAGGAAGATGATCGACGATAAAGAAGGATGAGAACAAGGGCGCATGCCGAAACGATAAAGGTGAAAACATCCCCAAAGCGAGCATAGAACGTCATGGGCGGATCCGACGGCACCCTCAACGTGCTTGCGAGTGCCCCTTTAACAAACACACCGCTTTCAGGGTCGTTTAGGATCGCCGTCACGCGTCCTCGATCATCGATCAAACAGGTTACCCCTGTGTTGCAGGCCCGTGCCATCGGGCGGCGGAGTTCCACACACCGGAATCGCGCGTTGGCCACGTGCTGCTCGGCCGCCGGACTCTGGCGAAACCAACCGTCGTTGGTCACATTGACCAGGAACTGAGACTCTGGGCGGATGAATTTCCTCGCCAGACGTCCTACCGTGTCCTCAAAACAGATCAGCGGGACCACTTGGAGGGGTTTGCCAGGAAACTGAAGGGGCTCTGTCGATCTACCGCGATCGAAATCTGCCGGGACCACGTGCTTGAACCAGGCATCCAGGAATGGCAACGCATCTCGGAAAGGCACAAACTCACCAAAGGGCACGAGATGACTCTTATGATAGACCTGAAGCTCGGGAGAATCAAAGCTCCCTGCCATGAGAGCAGCCGCATTGTAAGCCTTGAACGTGTTCTCGCTTTCAAAATCAACATCGTTCACGCCTAGCATCAAGGCAAACTCACCCTTCGAGAGAATCCGATTGAGAAAGACCGCATTTCCAGGGTCTACGAAGAGCGGACTTGGTAGCGATGATTCCGGCCATAAGACCAAGTCGGGATTCGTCGACTCGACATAGGTCGTGGTAAACTGTTCGAACTCCCGCACAATCCCTAGCGCTTTGCTCGGATCCCACTTCTCTTCTTGAGGAACTGCCAGTTGGACCATGACACACTTCAAGTCCCTGCCTTCGGAAGGCGGTTTCAATGTGTGCCCTAGACCGTAGAGAAAGGTTCCTGCCACTGTCGCCAAGGCGATGCCAAAGTCCAAGTGCGGACGGAGCTGTTGATGCCGGATCTCCAATTGAAAGCGACGCACTGTCGTGAGCAAGACACTCCCAGCAAATATCGGTAGAAACGAAAGCCCCGTGACGCCGACGATATCCGCAATCTGAATGAGATTGAGATTATCATGGAAAGCCACGCCCAAGCCATTCCATCCAAAGCCGGTGAAGACCCAACCACGCAGCCACTCCAGACCTACCCACGCAGCCGCGTTCAAAAAGGCACAACGCAG
>Ga0222717_10000444_pt1 | contig 35798 bp, 26 predicted proteins | sample C33_18DmetaG_FD_165053 | JGI IMG/M metagenome (GOLD analysis project Ga0222717, IMG submission 165053) | Estuarine water microbial communities from San Francisco Bay, California, United States - C33_18D | ecosystem: Environmental > Aquatic > Marine > Unclassified | place: USA: California... | reverse complement strand
TTGCCGCAGTAATCAAATTTGTCAGACTCATCATAATATGAAGGGGGTCAGTACTGTCTGCTAAATGAGTAAATCCATTTAGCACTGGAGAGTTCTGATCTTCATTCACATCGCTTCGTAGGCTAATCTGATGATAAGAATATGCCCGATGATGATAAGATTAAACAACCTTCAATTTTAGATAGTCGAACTATGAATAAATGTGAACATGTATGGAGTGGAGATTCCTTTGATGCAACAAAGGATGTACTAGAGATTGAATTAACTCATGTGATGATTCAAATCAAATGTCAGAAATGTGGAATGAATGCAACAGTAGATTCTGATATAAATTGGAAGCCGGTTAGTTGGAAAATTTTTGAGAGTTTAGAAATTACTGATTAAAAACATGTTTTGTAGTTTTATGTTTTGTAGTTTTATGTTTTGTAGTTTTATGTTTTGTAGTTCAGATATATTTAGATAAGCTCTCGTATACGCGATTTTATGTTTGGAGACGATATCATCTCAATATGTACGAATTGTGGACATATGCCGGGTGCTTGGCTACCAGGTCTTCCTTGTCCTGAATGTGGAGAACCAATGCTCTGAATATTCCCAACTAAAAAGGATAAGATCTCATTTTACTTACTACTGTCGAGATACTAAATTTCGGCTCTGATTTATATTTTTCAAATAAATCTGGATGATTTTTCTTGAATTCTGCTGAATTAAAAAATTCTTTCTGCGGAGTAATTTTTCTTTCCCTTTTCCACGTAACTAAATCTCCTATTGATTCGTAATCACCAATTCTCTTCCCAAAATCTGCTTTAACGCATTCTATATTGTGCTTAATGACAAAACTCCTACCCATTTTTTCAAGATATATTCGGTGTAATTCTTTCTGATTTTCACTTCTTTGTGATAATTCATTCATACCTTGTTCGAATTTTATTTCTTTCATAGCTTTTTTACTCTCTTTTACCTTTTTGTCAAGATTTTCATTAATTTCAGATAATGGGCTAGATTTAATTCTCAACGATCCTTTGACATTGCCAATCTGCTCAGGCTTAATCTCAACATATTTTGAAAATAGTTTAGGTTCATTTTCAGCAAATTGTTTCTGATCAAAAGATCCATCTCTTGTTTTTTGTTGTAATCCAAGAATGCCACTAATCCCTCCTGAAGAGCCCATTGATTCGACTAATTTCGCTTTTATAATAGCGATTTCCGCTTCTAATAACTGATTATTTTTGTATAAATCAGAATATATATCATAGAGTTTCATATCTTCAACCGTTACATCTTTTGATTTCCCGTTTGATTCTAGTTTAGAATTCTCGCTCCTTGCAATAAAATTAATCACTTCTGTATCCTGTTCTTTGACTAACTGATTAATCTTAGGTATCAATATATTTTCTACAAAATCTTGATCCATTTCGAACCATTCCCCACTAACTCTCCTAGTTGAAAAAATATTGTGAAGTAAAGTTTCCAAACCATCAACCATTGGTGAAAGAAAGGTGTGTAAAAGGACAACTTCTCTCGGATTCCCTGTCTGATGTTCGGAAGCCCTATCTTCTGAATCTCTATCTTCTCTGACTATTCCTATTTTCACATATGGCCCCCATTCACCAGTTTTGAAATCTCTGTCTCTGTTAATATACAGTTCTCCAGGAGTCATAGAGGCTTTCGACATATATTGCTTGATTTGTCGTTTTTACTTAAACTATATGGGGGTCGTATTTTAACGAAAATCGGCTATATTTTCTTGATCGGTTATTGGTAAAAATATGAATAAAAATTACTATGATTTCCTCTATACTATAGTATATAGTATGCAAAAAGTGCGTTTTTAGAAGCAATTATTAGGGAGACATAATTCGGCTATCGTTTAACAAACAAGGAGCGAGAACCGAATGAATGACGAATTCGAAGCCTCAATTTTGGGTCTAGATGAGTTTCAAAATAATGGAGGAAATACCAATCGATATAGCACTAAAAATTATGCATGCGAAATGCCATTTTCACTTGGCCAAATAGAGAATCTCACGTATGCACACACACCTTTCCGAGGGAACAGAGGAAAGGCACATGAGCGAATACCGAAAACTGGAACACCTGACGAATGAAAATTTAAAGAATGCAGTCATAATTGACTTTGAAGGCCTGATGGGTGAAGATCCATCTTTGGCTGGGATTCTTTGTGATGGCAATTTTAGCCAAGTATGTTTTAATCCAAAACTGGAGAAAGCAGCAATTGCAAAAGATATTGAATATGCAAACTTAGAATCATATCTCAATGAATTACTAGACGAATGTGTGGAAGATGACCGATTGATAATCGGATACTCGCGAAGAGAATATGATGTATTCTGTGAAGCATTACCAGAGCGAGTTGAAGAAATAAATTCTGTTTACCTTAATGCAATTGCCACTAAGTGGTTCAAGAGAGAATACAGCTCAATCATGATAGAACTGGCTAAGAAGAAAAAGAAATCAAAGAATTTTCGTGACCGTAATATTGGCTTGAAAGATCTCCTTGATTTGAAGTTCGTAACTTACGAATTAGAACCTTGGGCGAAGGGCGTGAAACCTGCTAAGGCTATTCGACGAATGATTAATGCACTTGAAAAGAAAGGTGATTACGAGTCGGTTACAAGTAGAACAAAGGGTGCATGGACAAAAATGCTACGATACAATTATGTCGATGTTGAAGGATTACATTATCTGCTTAAATGGATTTTAGAAAATCAGTAATTAAAGATTCTATATAAACGAATGAATAAACGATTAATGAGATGAAGATTAATAATTGAAGATTCTATATAAAGAAAGGAATAAAGGGTTAATGAGATGAAGATCAAGGTGGTTTTTATGTTTTTTTTAAACATATATAAGTAATATAATCAATGATGAAATAGGTTAATAAGTGAATGTTTGATGCGAAGCATCAATGGTCTAGTAACAATTCCTAAATTTAAATCATCGGCTAAAGGCACAAGCCTTACTATAAGCCGAAAGAGGAATTGTAATGCAACCAAATAATGAACCAACAAAAGAGATGTACGTAACAAGAACAACAAAGGGCTTCTGGCCTTATACAATACCCACTTCAAGTTTTGAAGATTCTCGATACATGGCTGAGAACGAAGTTTCTCTTGCTTTGCTAATTGAGAGCGGAATTGATGTAACGGAAATAGACCAAGATTTTGGTCAATGGCTAAGAAATAGTCAGGGCCAGATGATAAAGCAAGCTCAACAATATATTCAGGAAACCTGTATTGTTAGAGTAGCAGAAGGCGTAGATGTTACTGACTTTAGGAGAGATTTTTGTAAAATGATGCAAGACTCAGGGCTACTTGATGGCGAAATAAGAAGAGATGAGTTGTATGAGGTAGATTTTCTAGAATATAGTGAAGATGAAGAAATAGAATTTTGCGATAATGATTTTTCAGAAGAATTTAGGATTAGATATAGTTGATCTTAATCCTGAATGATTGTTGAGAATTAAGATTCTATATAAAGAAATGAAGAACGGATAATTGAGGCAAAACAACCTCATTAAAAAAATGAAATAAAATATAAGGAGATGAAAAAATGAAAAATGAATACAAGAAGATGTACATGACACGCACGCACGTAGGACACTGGACTTTTACAAGACCTAGAGGTAACGAAACTCAGTCAATATATTCAGCTGAGAACCAAGTTTCTCTTTCACTGTTACTAGGAAGAGGGTTAGTTGATGATTCAGGAAAAATGAGTTTTGGCAAATGGATTAGAGAATACCATGGTAATATAGTTGAAGAAGCTAGAGAATTCATTGGCATAACTGTTGAAGTAAATGTCCCTAAAGAATATAGTTACAGAAGATATAGGGAGGAATTTTGTGACGAACATAATAATGATTTAACCAATGTAGACACAACAAACGAGAAAGATAATGATAATTTCCAAGGGCAATTTACAGATAATTTTCAGGATGATAAACAGTAGGTGGAAAAAATGAATGAAATTAGAGAAGGGAAAATGTATGAAGTACTGCTAGATGCAAAAGATAGGCTAAATGGTGTTCCGATTCCAGAAAAAATATGGAAGAAAATTTCAGATAGACAGAACATTAAGAAAGAAGTTTTTCAAAATTTCAAAGGGACCACAACTCAACATAGTTCATGGGTTTTTATTCTTAAGAATTTGAATAAAATAGAACTTGTTGATGGCTTAATGTGGGAGATGTTATTGTCAGAACTTTCTGAAAAATACGATATTGGTGTCCCATTAATTAAGAATTTAATTTTGAGCTTGGATATTGAGCCTGAAAAAAGATGTATTGTAATTCAAGGGATTAATTCTGCATTTCATGAAGATACAGATAAAGTAACTTTGGAATACGTAATGGCTCTATTCTATGGTGTTGACATGGGTTGGTGGAGTGAACAAGAAGTGAGAGATATAGCAATAAATAGCATGGTTCCACTCTATGATAAAAACTCAAAGAGAAACGCTCTGAAGAAATTTTTCAGATCTAACCCCGATGTATTAGACGACTTGAGTGATAATGAGTAAATTATTCGCCCATACAGCGAGGTGGATAAATCAGAACGGCGGTTCGATAGAGGAAGTGTCCGCGTTCCTGACCCACTCCTCCACGGAGGTCACGTACAGGGCCTACTTCGCAGACGACCACAAGTCGGAGCTCCGTAAGACCGGTCGGGAGAGGGGGCTCGCGCAACTGGAGGCGCTGCTGGAGGAGCGCGATGACTTGGATGCAAGGATAAGCGAGCTGTCCGTTCAGCTGGAGCGAGTCGGGTTCTGGTCCGACGGACATGGAGGTGGCATATTCCCGTCCTGCTGGGTCGAAGACGAGGACTCGCTGGTCCACGAACTCAACTCGTCGGGGAACGAGGCAATTGGTAGTCCCTCCCGGATTCGAACCAGGGTCATGGGATCCAGAACCCCACATGATGGACCACTACACTAAGGGACTAACATTTGCCGGACAAGGATTATGTATTTCAAGAAAACCTTAGTTCATCTAAGGTATTAGTTTGTTCTAAATCCAGCATTCAACAGTTCCAAGCTTTCTTTGCTAGGCCTTAATTGAGAATCGGGCAGAGCCATCAATGGGGTGTTTGTTAATCCAAGTGTTTCAGTGGCTGTTTTCTTATCAGAGTCATAGTACAGTAAACCTGTAACATGTCTTCCTTCTCTATCGGCTTCATGAATTGCACGTAAAGCCTCTACAGGGTCATTTGGATTATGTTCACTTCCAACAGTTTCCAGTCTTAGTGTTGAACCATCAAATAATTTGATTTCTTTGAACTCACCCGCCGGCACCTCTACTGCTTCAATTGGTGAGAAATGAGGTATGTAATCTACGATATGTAATACTTCGTCATTTTCTTTAACATAATTGTATGATTTGTATGATTCATCATTATTTGCAAATGTAACACATGGTGAAATGACATCAATAATTGCCATACCTTTGTGACTCATTGCTGCTCTTAGTAACGCAGTCAATTGTTTCTTACTTCCTGAGAATGACCTTGCAACGAAACTACATCCTAAATTTACTGCCATTGCGCACAAATCAATTGGTGCTTGTTCATTCATTGCCCCTTTCTTCTTCTTAGAACCCTTTTCGACAGTAGCACTATATTGACCTTTAGTCAATCCGTATACACCATTGTTTTCAATAATATACACCATGTCAAGATTTCTTCTTATTGCATGAATAAATTGTCCAATACCTATGCTAGCAGTATCTCCATCCCCTGAGACAGCTAGGAATGAGAGGTCTTTATTCACCATATTTGCGCCAGTAGTAACTGATGGCATTCTCCCATGAACTGTGTTAAATCCATGACTCTTTCCTAAGAAATATGCGGGTGTTTTGGATGAACACCCTATACCGCTCATTTTTGCGATACCTTCTGGTTTTATCCCATTTTCCCATGCTGCTTGAATAATCACATTAGAAATTTGATCATGTCCGCAACCAGGACATAATGATGATTTCCCACCCTTGTATTCTGACTTCTCTAAATCAATTACATTCAGTTTTAAAATACTCATAATTCCACCTCTGTTAAAGCATCAATAATCATATTTGAATACACCTTTGCTCTTGGTGGTAATCCATCGCTGTAAGCAACACTTTGAATTTTGCTCAGTAAATGAACAGGGAGCTCTTTTCTTAGAATACCAAATAGTTGTCCATCCCTATTTATCTCAAGAACAATCACCTTTTCATGTTCCTCAATAAATGATTCGACTTCTGAATGATAAGGAAGCGCCCGAACACGACACGTACTAACTGATAATCCAGTTTCTTCAAGCATGTCATCAATTTCTACGATAGTGTTTTCCATAGAACCATAGAAAATTATTCCCACATTCTTTTCTTCCTCTTTTCTAATTACAGGAGCAGGTAATAAATCTCTTGCACCATCAATTTTTCTTCTCAGCCTTTCCATTGTTGCATGATACACTTGAGGATCTTCGGAATATATTCCATCTTCATCGTGACCAGTTCCTCGATAAAGAATTGGGTCTAGACCACTTCCAGGTAATGTTCGATATGCAATTCCATCTCCATCTACATCCCTGTAACGCCCATAATTCGTTATAGCATCCATTTGTTCTTGGCTTCTGATTACTTTACCTCTATCCATTGGAGTCTCAGGATATTCGAAACCAGATGTACTCCACCTATTCATACCTAAATCTAAGTCGCCAAATCCAAAGACCATAGTCTGGAATCGATCAGCATAATCGAATGCTCTCCATCCAAATTCGAAACATTCGTCGACAGTTCCAGGAATCAATACAATATGTTGAGTATCTCCGTGACTTGCTTCGTAAAGCATTGACAAATCTCCTTGTTGAGTTCTAGTAGGTAATCCCGTAGAAGGACCTACTCTATTAACATCCCAGATAACTCCTGGCACCTCAGAGAAGTAAAACAATCCAATAAACTCGGACATTAATGAAATTCCGGGTCCACTAGTACAGGTCATTCCTCTACCACCAGCCCATCCAGCACCCAAAACCATCCCTGCAGCGGCTAATTCGTCTTCTGCCTGCACTACTGCACAAGTTGCACCACCGTCTTCACCTTCTCTGAGTTTTGGAATCCATCCAATGATTGACTCCGCAACAGAAGATGACGGAGTAATAGGATACCAAGAAAGCATGTTTATTCCTCCATAAATAGCACCTAGGGCAGTTGCCTCATTACCTTCAATAAGGAACGTGTTTGGGTCTTTTTCTCTTTCCTCAACTAAATATTCAGATTCATAATCCCAATTTTCTTTTGCATATTCAATGCCTTCAGATATAGCCTGCATATTCCATTCAATGGCTTTTTCTTTTCCTCCAAATTGCTGAGAAATTGCTTTCCTAATAGCCTGTTGATCAATTTTTAAGATATGAGCTAACGCGCCTACATAATACATATTTGCCATAAGTTTAGCCATCTTTGGACTGATTGCTCTAGCCATCTTAGTCATCGGCATTCCAAGTAAAATACAATCATCTCTATCTACTGGTAATTTCGTATCTTGATTGTAAATTATTACTGTCCCTGGGTCAAGTTTATCTAAATCTTTTTGCCACGTATCTTTATTCATCAATATTTGTATATGAGTGTAATCTCCAGGTGCTTGATATCCTGCATCACTTGCTCTAATTATGAACCAAGTAGGTAGCCCTGAAATATTACTAGGAAATAAATTCTTCCCGCTGACAGGAACTCCCATTTCATACATTGAATGTAAAATAACTAGATTTGCTGATTGAGAACCAGTTCCGTTCGCTGTTGCTATGTTGATTGTAAAGTCATTAACTCGCGGATTCATTATTTCACATTCTCCGTTGGTACCGTAGCCCGTAAGGTGCTTGCGTGAGTCAACTGCCGTAGAGAACTAGTATTATGTATTGCCGTTCACCAATCCGAAATTTTTAGCGGAACTAGTTCCGTTGTAGTTTTTTATTAGGTGCTCTTCCGAGGTACATGCCCGTATCCGAAAAACTGCAAAGAGCTTGGGATGAAGCAAAGAATTCGATAGCAAGTCAAGACCATCCTGAAAAAGCCTTAGCTTTACTCCGTTCAGTTGCTTGGGATAACTGTGAAAACGATGTACAGAGAGCCAAAACTCTATCTCTGGCAGCCGATCTTTATGTTATCAAAGCTAATACTGATACATCATCGAGAAAGACAAATTTAAAACAAGCATACAAGAATTATTCTAATGCGTTAAAACTAGACCCTAAATCAAAAGAAACTCTTCGAGAGAGAGGCAAACTAATTTCAGTTATGGATCAAGAAGGGATATCAACAGGCTCAACCTTTCAAGTATTGGACAATGGCAGTCCAACTCCAATGGGATTAGTAGTAATGTTAGTTGTATGCCTTCTTCTATTATCTTCAGTCAAAGTACTGGCTGATTTCATGAACGAAGAAGTATCAGTTTCAGGTTCGCAAGCAACTATGCAGATTTCATATGTTCCCAATGGTATGGATGAGGATAGTAGAACTACAGCCACGGTGGTAATAGATTTGTATGCCTCTCAGGCTCCAGACCATGTTGAAAATTTCATTGCTCATTCTGTTAATGATAACTATAAATCAACTATATTCCACAGGGTTATAGACGGTTTTATGATTCAAGGAGGGGACTTTGAATCAGGCACAGGCAGTGGAGGCTATGCGTACAATTGGTACGGCTACTGTAATGGTCAAGCAGAAACTAGCTCGAGCGATTGTGATAGAACTTCTTGGACAGTTGGAGACGAGGCAAATAATGGTCTAGTTCATGAGCCTGGAGTTATTTCGATGGCTAAAACTGCTAGTGAAAATACTGGAGGAAGTCAATTCTTTATTGTCCCCGAAGATAGTACTCCATCTCATCTCGATGGCCAGCATACAGTTTTTGGAAAAGTTTCGAGTGGTTTAAGTTCAGTAACCGCAATTAGTGATGTTGAAACTGGCGATAATGATAGACCACTTTTTGAAGTACGTCTACTTTCTGTAGATATATCTTGATTAAAACGAAAAAACGAAGTTTATCTTTAGGCATATTCTTGTGCTTAATCACGGCCGGTCCAAACATGGTTGCTGATGATTTGTTCTCTGCGAAGTCTGAATTCACTACTCATTCAGGAGATACTGGTTTCTTCATGTCATTGAAGAGTCTCGAAGAACAGGGTCTCTGTGTATTAGATGAATTACCGTTTTCAATACGAATTTTACTTGAATCTGCTCTTAGAAAATGTGACGGTTTTCTTGTGACCAAAGAAGATGTCAAGAGGATTGCTTCTTGGTCTCCCACAATGAAACCAGAAGAAATTCCTTTTAATCCGAGTAGAGTAATTTTACAAGATTTCACAGGCGTTCCTGCAGTGGTAGATATCGCTGCATTAAGAGACGCGATGGTAGATTTAGAAGGAGATCCAGAGAAAGTCAACCCTCAAGTCCCTGTAGATTTAGTAATAGATCATTCCGTTCAGGTTGATATTTCAGGATTATTTCCAGATGCCAGAGAACGTAATTTGGAAATAGAATACCAACGTAACATGGAGAGATATAAGTTTCTAAAATGGGGTCAAATGAATTTAGATAATTTCCGAGCAGTACCACCAGGTAGAGGAATTGTCCACCAAGTAAATTTAGAATGGATTGCGAGTGTTGCTCGTTTAGAAAATAACTTATGGATACCCGATTCTTTAGTTGGTACCGACTCTCACACAACCATGATTAATGGTCTCGGTGTTCTTGGTTGGGGAGTCGGCGGAATTGAAGCAGAAGCAGTAATGCTCGGCCAACCAATCTATATGCTGTTGCCTGAAGTAGTAGGTTTCGAGTTATCAGGGAAGTTGCGTGCAGGAGTTACTGCAACTGATATGACTTTAAGAATTGTAGAACTATTAAGGGAACATGGCGTGGTTTCTAAATTTGTGGAATTTTATGGTTCAGGAATGGCAAACTTAAGCTTACCAGATAGAGCAACTATAGCCAACATGGCTCCAGAATATGGGGCAACTTGTGGATTCTTCCCAGTAGATCAGACAACTCTAGATTACATGTATCTGTCTGGTAGAGAGACTTCACATATTGAAAATGTAAAGCAATATCTTACTGCTCAGGGCCTATTCCACACAAGTGATACCCCAGTACCTAAATTTACATCATCAATCAAATTAGATTTGAACACAGTTGAGCCAGCACTGGCGGGACCAAAGAGACCTCAAGATAGGGTAAATCTTTCTGAGATGAAAGAACATTGGTTACAAAGTCTAAACTCTCCTTCAGGCCATCAAGGTCATGGAATTAATTCTGAAAATAATCAAGATTCATCTCACATAGAAGGTAGAAATGTAAATCTTCAACATGGAGATATTGTTATTGCTGCGATTACAAGTTGTACTAACACTAGTAATCCAAGTGTTATGTTAGCAGCAGGCCTATTGGCTAGAAATGCTAGGGCAAAAGGATTAGAATTGAAACCTTGGGTTAGACCTAGTTTAGCACCTGGAAGTAGAGTAGTTACAGAATATTTCGATGCAGCAGGGCTAACAGAAGACCTGTCAGCTTTAGGATTTAATGTGGTTGGTTATGGCTGTACAACTTGCATAGGTAATTCTGGACCACTGGATGAAGATATAGAGAGTGCAATTGATGAATCCAATCTTATTGTAGGTAGTGTACTTTCCGGAAACAGAAATTTCGAGGGGCGTATTCATCAAAAGGTGAAGGCGAATTATCTTGCAAGTCCTCCATTAGTAGTTGCTTACGCTCTTGCTGGAACTTTAGATATTGATTTATTTAATGATCCTATTGGTTTCACTAATCATGATGAACCAGTGATGCTATCTGATATATGGCCATCTGATGAAGAAATTAATGAAACTTTACAAAATTCTTTGACACCTGAAATGTTTAGAGATAGATATTCAGATGTTTTAGAAGAGCCGAGGTGGGACTCAATACCCTCAGAAAAATCTGCATTATATCCTTGGGAAGATGAATCAACTTATATCAGACTCCCCTCGTTTTTTGAGGGTATCAAAGCCGAACCATCTCCAATTAAACCGATAAAAAATGCTAGAGTATTATTGAAACTTGGTGATTCTGTGACTACAGATCATATTTCACCAGCAGGGGCTTTCCCTCATCATGGCCCTGCCGGGCAATATCTTATCAGAAATGGTGTAGAACTGAAAGATTTCAACTCTTTTGGAAGTCGACGAGGAAATCATGAAGTTATGATGAGAGGTACATTTGCAAACATTCGTATCAAGAATCAAGTTGCTGAAGGTACTGAAGGTGGTTGGACCACACATTTCCCTACTGATGAAGTTGTTTCTATATTCGAAGCAAGTCAAAGGTATCAATCTGAAGGAACCGATTTAGTGGTTTTAGCTGGCTCACAATATGGTACAGGAAGCAGCAGAGACTGGGCCGCTAAAGGGACTCTATTACTTGGAATCAGAGCAGTTATTGCAACATCTTTTGAAAGGATTCATCGTTCAAATCTTGTTGGAATGGGAGTCCTTCCTCTGACATTTATGGATGGAGAAGATGCCGACTTACTCGGGCTCGATGGGACAGAGAGTTTCAATATCCCATCAGATATGGAACTAGTGCCTTTATCGACAATAGATATTCAAGCAACTAAAAACAGTGGTGAGTTAATAAATTTCAGAGCTATTGTGCGCTTAGATACTCCTGTCGAGGTTGATTATTACAATAATGGTGGAATTTTACAAACAGTTTTACGTAACCTAGCCAAAGAGTGACTTGAAACGTGATGTCTTATCTGTAAGTAATGTTAGGAGTGATGGTATGCAGATGAGGGGGACAGTCAGATTCAGATTTCGCTCACCTGAAAATAATATCGACATCATTATTGAGGGTGAATCTAATGTTGTTGAATCATTACGTCAGGAATTGGGTCTACAAGGAAGAGTTGGTTTCATCCAACCTCTTTCCGCTAGATTAGTTGACGATAGTGAATTAGAATCTCATACTGCTATGGGGAATGGTGAAAATCTTGCCAATATCTTGACAGAAGAAGAAAAATTACCTGGACCTCCTCCTGATCCAAGCAGTATTCCTGCTGTAGTCAGAAGAATTGGAGATTTAGATATTAAATCCAAAATTTCTGAGTTAGATGGGCCTTCTAGGACAGAGCCTCAGATTGAATATATAAGAGAATTTTTAGAATCAATAGACGAACCTGAGCCTCTATCGAACAATCTATCTGGCGACCCAATGGCCGAATCTTGGTTGCAAATTCTGTTGACTCTTGTCGTGCGTGAACACGGTCAAACGTCACTTCCCATCAGTGCCATTGAAGACTTAATTGGAGAGAGAATAAATAGAGAAGGCGCGGATCTAGAAATCTTCCTCAATAGGCTTTGGATCATGGGTCGTTTAGAACTAATTTATGGTGGTGCAGAAATTCATTATGCTCCGAATCCGAGTTGGTTGATTTCACAATAATCTATTTTGTTTACCTCATTTTAGTCACTCAGTTTCTTAATATTCACCGTAGGTGAGAGGAATCAATGGGTGATAAGTGCTAAGAATGGAGTTAAACTCGGAAGTAGTATGCTGTATAGTCTGAAGAATACCAATAATCAAGCCGCGAAGAGTAGGAAAGCCGTCCTACTCGTCAGTTTGTTCCTTAGTTCCTTGTTTTTATCGCTGATTCCAGCAGTTTCTGCGTCCCATATTACTCAATATGCGGTTCAACGAGATCCTTCCTATATTTCGATAGGAGATCTTGATTGTGATGGATATAATGACATTGCTTCTGCGAGTACTATGGGGCTATTTATCACTGTACTATACAATGATGGGTCCGGTGGTTTTGCAGACAGACAGGATGTATTTATTTCTAATAATGAATCTCGACGCGCAGGTTTCGTTGATACAGCGGATGGAACCCGTGTTGAGGTAGCCGACATTGATGGAGATGGGGTCAACGATCTTGTTTATTACCAGCAAAACATTAGATTTGTAGGTGAATCTTTCGTTAGGCCCGGAAATCTAACGATATTATGGGGAGATTGTGATGAGAGAGTAAATCTTTGGAGTGATTCGGAAATTACAGTTTCAAATCCTTTCCTTTCCGATATGGATGTAGCAGATATTGATGGTGACGGAAATGCAGATATCGTGATGGTGGTCAGGGATGCAACTGCAACTAATCAATATATTCAGGTTTACAAAGGTCCTGACCCAACTCTCCTAACTGCTCAACAAACACTAGCAGTTCCTCTAACTACTGGTCTTTACACTAATATGATTCTTGGACACTTTGGTGAGACGGTTACTGGTGGAGGTTTTCCAGGTGGTGGAGGAATTGGTGATTGTGAAGATCTTGATATTTGGCTTCTAAGAACGCCTCCATTCAATACAGGAGTGGGTGTTTCTGTGGGTCATTATGATAATGTAACTGTATTAGAATACGATTGTCTGCAAGGAACATTCCCTAATCCACTAACTCCGGGTTCTCAAGGTGTTCACGAGTTCAAACTCGATGCAGAACATAATGAGCCTTTGTATGGCTTTGATATTAAGGACACAGATGAAAATGGTGAAATTGACTTAATAGCAGCAGTTGATGGATTAACTGGAAATATCTCTTACGCATATGGTTCAGGGACATCTTGGACGACTCAGAATTATGCTTATTTAGGTGATTTCAAAGGTGCGTCAATTACTATTGAAGATGTTAATAGAGATGGCGAGTATGACTTTTTCGTTCCAACAGAACTAACATTGACAAGAATTCAAGATTCTACATCTCAAAACCAGACGTTCTTACTGTTAGATAACCTAAGAGAAATAAATTCAGTTGAAATAATTCTTGCAAACCCTAATGGTCCGGGATATTTGCCAGCATTATCTTTTGATGTAGGAAGAAGGCCTACAATGGCCCAACCTGGACAATTGCAAGGTGGAGAAGATAGCGCATTTGAAATTGTAATTGGCCAGCGAGATTACGCCTATCGTTTCGCAAATAATGCTATGTGGCTTGATACCCAAGGATGGCCTGGTGCTGGTGATTTCCTTTCAGTCCTTACATTGGATAACGAAGATGTAGGAATTACTGACGTTACTGTAGCTCCTGTTTCTTACAATCCAGCTACTGGAGCGGCGCAACTGGGAGAAGGAAACAGATTTGTTAATGTCACAATCAAGAATACTGGACTTAATCCAATTTCAGGAAGTGTGGATGTTAGCCTAGAAGTCAAAGAAGTACTGGGCGGAACAGATACTATTGTTTACGCCAACGATTTCGATGGTAATGAAGATAATTCAGGCTGTAATTCATGTGCTTGGGCTAAATTTTCATACACTGGAGAATATGAGGAAGGGGACTCATCTTGGCACGAAGAAACTGGCTCATCCGAAGGACAAAATGCATCGTGGTATGAAGCAGATTCTAATCCTACAGATTATTATTGGGCAGGGGTTGACTATAATGGTGGCCAGAATGAATCTGATTCAGGATACTATAATCATCAAGATGAAGCAATTATCCTTCAGAATGTCGACTTAACAAATTCTGATGCAGCTTACCTTGATATGTGGGCTATGTGTAGTGCCTCTTTCTTCCAACTCTATCTTGCTGAACAGTTTGACGTAGTTGAACGCTGGTTATATGAAGATTCATGCAGTATTGAAGTTTGGAGCGATGGAAGCGGTTGGGAACAAGTGTTCTTCGCTGGTGGATGGGATAACGATCGTTACTTCCGTCTTTTGTATCAAGGTGTAGATCCTGAATATAATACATATAATGGCGATATCGCAAGTGAAACAGTTACTGGTTGGTTAAATTTCACAGAAGATGGCGATGAATCTCCAGATCAAGAAAAGAGGAATTCAATTGACTTGACTCCATATGCCGGTGAAGTAATTGATATTAGATTTAGATTTAGAAGTGGTCTAATGGGCTCAGTTGGCCCTGATGGTGCATCTTATGATACTGGATTAGATGGATTTGCTTTTGATAATATATCAATTAGAAAGAGGGATGTCACTTTCGGAACTGAAGCCTTAGTCAGTCAGGAATTATCTTTCACGAACTTAGGTGCCGGTGCTGTACGCGAAGTATCTCTAACATCTAATTTCATAGATAATAAGACATATTATATCTCCACTTCTATTGAAAACCCTCTAGGATTTGATGATACAGATGCCACAAATGATGAAGTTAAATTTCAGCTTTCTGTGGATAATCTTTACGATCCTGGAATTGCAGAAGAGGCTTGGGCCGATTTAGAAAATGGAGTTAGATATGCATCGGGTCCTAGAGATATTAATGTAAAGGTTCAAAATTATGGAAACACTGTTACGGATTTCCAAGTTGAGGCCAAGGTTAGAAATGCTTTACCCGATTTAGTTGCAATTGAAGATTTCACGTTCGGAAACTCAGAAAATCAAATCTGGGAAGATGATGGAAATGAAAATGGTAGCCGTATTGACGATTCAACAGGCTCCAATGGCATGCTACCACAAAATCAGGGAGTATTCAATAATCACGCTTACTGGCTAGGTCATCCAGACACTGGATATGGTGATAACTGGAATGAAACATTAACAATCCCTGACATCCCTGTTGGAGCTGAGGGTGCAGACTTTACCTATCTTACCTTTGATTACTTTGCTGAAGGTGATTATTTGAAAGATAGTAATGGTAATATCTTAGCAATCAGAGATGCAGCCCAATTGGAAGTTTCATGGACTAAGAATGGGGAGAATTTTAATGGAATTATCTTTGGTAGTTGGACTGACTTGAATGAAAACGGTCCGAGGCCATTCGATAGATGCGAAGATTTCGATGGAAATGGATATGATGAAGTAGAATACTTTGGTGATTTCTCTGATAGGTATAATTCAGTTGTCTGGTTTGATTCAGAACAAATTGTTAAATCTGTAACTGTAGATATGTCTAATATTTTCTTACAAAATCAGACTAGTGATAATACTTTTGAGTGGGGAGACGAATGTACTTCTCTATCAGGTTCTGACGTTACTCTGACATGGAGATTTTTGTCTAATGATGATGGAGTCAATGGTAATGCAGGTTCAGCTGGTTTTGCAATTGATAATATACGAATAGAAGAATTTACTTTTGAGGACGATGGAACATATACCATCGATGTCAATGGCATGGATGCTTCAGAGAAGCAAGTAGTAACAATTGCAAATCATGATTTCCAGAGTGGTATTTATAGGATCGATGTGAAGACATTATTCGATAACACTGATCCATTACAAAAATGGTATAATGAATCTGAAGTCAATTTGGCTAACAATTATACTACAATTATGTTTAGTATTGCAAGTGCTGATATCACTCTAATGCAACCTGATATTCTTGATTGTACTACGGATATTACTTATGCTTGTGTATACACAACAAATAAGGATGAGTTTGGTGTCTATGGCTCTTCTTCACATGACTTTGTGTTGCCATTATTAAATGGAGTAATAGAAGCTGAGTATGAATTAACAATGAGAATTATTGATGAAGATACAGGGCAAACAGTTTATGAAGAAAACTCAGACAATGGTCCATTTGATTTAGTCCCTCATGAACGTTCATGGGCGAACTGGACTGCCCCTTATTCATCTTGGTATGACGGCCATACTTACAATATTAGTTTCTTTGCCACTTTTACACAAGATGGTAATAGTTCTGGAAATGAGCGTTTCTTCGTAATACAGTTTTATGATCAAATAGATGTCGCTATCCTTTCCAATCCTACTGATCAGAATCGTTTGCAGCAGGTAAAGAATGATTTGGATGCAATGAACTTGACTTACACACAGTTAAGAGTTAGCGATTGGAATACTTATGCTACTCCTGATTGGATAGAGCATTATAACAAAGTTCTACTTCCTTGGCAGACTGACTATAATGTAGTTTATGGCGACTATTATGAGATAATGGATACAACAAGAGAAACCGATGGTCTCAGTGTAGTCGATGTACTGGAAAATTTCATGGTTGAAGGGGGAACTGTCCAGATGCACTTGGGCCCTTACCAAAACGAATATGACCCAGGTAGATTAATTTTTGATATGGCCATTAAAGATAGAAACCAATATAATTTCACTACTGATAATAGGATAAATTATGATGATCTCTCTATCGATGATCCTTATCATCCAATTTTGAAAGGTATTGATAAGGTAACTTTCTCAGGAATTCATGCGGGAGATTATGTGGCTATATCTGGTATAGATGTAGCTTCTCAAGTTCAAGCAAACCAAATCCCTGCTACCTGTGGGGGACGAATTAGTGTGACTGGAGGAACTTTCCACACACTCATGAGAGATACTGTACAAGGACATTCTTTGATGTCATTATGTAACAAGGGAGCTGGTGGATTAATTGTGACTACCATTGATGTAGAGAACCCTAGTGTATCGGAGTCATTCGGTGGGGAAAATATACCACTGTTATCCAACATGTTATCTTATCATCTAACTCCTTATCCATTAGATTTCGGTATTGCAGGTACAGATTTCGAGTTAATAATCAATGATGAAACAGTAGATATTAACCCTACAACAGGAGCTTATCGTGATAAATATATCAAGAGTAATGCAGATCTTGAATTTACCTATACTTCAGAAGTTGAGGGACTTATCGCAGACTGGGATCTTGAATCCGGAAATAATGATTCAGTCACAGGATGGGATGGTGCTGTATTAGACGCGGGTCTAGTAAGTCATTCTAACCAAGTCAGTCCATCAATTCCTACTATGGGTTCATTCTGTGCAGTAGGCGAAGATGACGAGCCATGTAGAATCGGCGCAGAGTGGTTACTCACTCTATACTTGCATGATGATGCTGGCCATACCAGAATTACATATATTCGTTTGATAACTAATGATACTCTAGCAGATGATTTCTACCCAATTTCTGCAGCAACTATTGTTCATGATGAAGATACTTCAGAATATATTACTAGAGATGGTACAAAGCCTATTGCGGGAGTTGATTGGCCAGTTTACAGAGTTAGATTGTCAGATACAGGTGAAACCACTGTTAAGTTCACTGGTGAGAATAGTACTGATCCAGACGCTCCTAACGGTGAAACAGGTATCGCTCTATACGAATGGAGAGTGATTAATGATATGCCAGTTGGAGAATTTAGTGATGAGCAACATGTCTGGCAGAACCCAGCGGCAGTTACTGATGAATGGAGTTATACTTTCCGAAATATCACTGCAAGCCCTACAATTGAAAAAGATGTACGTGTAGAATTAATCGTTTATGATAAAGCAGGGAAACAAACTCAGAACAAGTATCGTATGTACTTCATTGTTGTAGGAGAAAATGATGGGGATGAAGAACCAGCATGGGTTTTCTCATCTCCTCGTCCGAGTGATTCACAATCTGGTGATGATATAACAATCGTTGGTAGTATCCTAGGTGGTGCAGAGAACAGCGATGTTAAGATTGAGGTTTCATTAGATCCTCTTATTCTAGATTATACACCTACTCAGAAAATTACACAAAAAACAATTGGTAAATATAACATTTCAGATAGTTTAGGTGATGGCAGTGGTTTCTCAATGACATTGGATATATCTGATTTATATTCAATCAGCGGTCAACAAGCAACACTATATTTCAGAATTACAGAAGGTGACGGAACTAGGTATACCTTGACTGAACAAATTGTAATCAATTTACTTCCGAAGGATATTTGTGAAATAGATCCTAATGATACTAGCTGTGCTTCTAGTGAGAGTGGAGGGATTAATCCAATCATTCTTGGAGTTGGAGGCTTCATAGCTATATTAGCAATTGTTGGAGTTACATTGTTACTAAGATCAGGAAGTAGTAAAGATTCTGATTCTGATTCAGTTGAACAATTCGGTGGAGTTGAGCAAATGGATCCTGTTGAAGCATATGTTCAACAGATGGTTGCATCGGGTTATGATGAGCAAACTGCCAGAGAGTATGCTGAACAATACTATGCCTCTTATTATGCCCAACAAAATAGCAAAAATTAACTTAGATACGGTTCAATATTGGGGTGCGTTAAAACGTACCTTGAATAACACCTTGCGGATGCATTGAATCATGGATACATCTGGTTTGTACACTGTTGCTGATATTTCCTTAGCCGATGCAGGAGAAAAAAGAGTTGCATGGGCAAGAAGTAGAATGCCTGCTTTGGCCGCATTAAGGAAAAAAGCCGAAGTTGAGAAACCTCTTGCTGGGCAAAGAGTTTCAGGATGCTTACATGTAACTAAAGAAACTGCAATTCTCATTGAAACTATTGTAGCTGCAGGCGCAGAAATTTCATGGTCTGGTTGTAATCCATTATCTACACAAGACGATGTAGCAGCTTGGTTAGCCAGAGAGGGTTATGGAGTTCATGCATGGTATGGGCAAGATAATCAAGGATTTTATGACTGCATAGATCGTACATTGGATTTTAAACCAACTTTGACTCTTGATGATGGAGCAGATTTAATTTACAGAGTTCATAGTGAGTTCCCAGAATTATCTAGCGGGATTATTGGCGGTACAGAGGAAACAACGACCGGAGTACATAGACTCAGAGCAATGGCAGATGCGGGGGAATTATTGTATCCAGTTATTGCAGTAAATGATGCGGAAACTAAATGGGATTTTGACAATGTACATGGTACAGGTCAGTCTACGATTGATGGTATTATTAGAGCAACCAGTGTATTATTGGCTGGAAAAGTATTCGTTGTAGCTGGATATGGTCATTGCGGTAGAGGTTTAGCGATTAGAGCACGTGGATTAGGAGCGAATGTAGTGGTTACTGAAATAGATCCTATTTGTGCATTGAAAGCAACAATGGATGGATTCAGGGTTATGAAAATGGACGAAGCAGCCCAGATTGGCGATATATTTTGTACAGCAACAGGAATGAAAGATGTAATTGTTGGTCGACATTTTGATTCAATGAAAGAAGGAGCGATAATTAGCAACACAGGTCACTATGATTGTGAAATAAATATTCCAGATCTAGAGAATCGTGCAAAGGAGGTATACACAATCCGAGATAATAATGAAGCATTCCTATTGAAAGATGGACGAACTATTCACTTACTAGCAAGAGGACGTTTAGTTAACCTTGCTGCTGCTGAAGGCCACCCGAGTGAAGTGATGGACATGTCATTTGCAAATCAATTTCTTGCTTTGTGCAGATTGGCTAAGGAGGGAAAATCTTATTCTAACTCTGTTTACGATATTAGTAAAGAACAAGATAGCGAACTGGCATCTTTGAAGTTATCAACTACTGGAATTACCATTGATTCATTAACCGATGAGCAAATCAGATACTCCACTGACTATAGTGCAGGGACATAATTGTAGATTTTTTAATCACCATTCAGGTAAATTAATTTGAAATTTGGAACTAATTTTTTCTTCGGATTCAATTATTATTTCTAGCCTCTCAGTAACTGCTGGGCTTCTATTTTTGAGCATTGCATTATACACTACACTTCCTCTTATTGATTCCGGAATACATAATTTCCCAGAAGAAGTCTCGTAATCAATTGCTCTGTCTACATCTAATGCATGACGATTTCTTGATTGTAATAGTCCCATTGATAATCTAGTAAGTATTCCAAAGGCTGCTAATATCAAAAGAAAGACTAGTACGAAACCAAACATTGTTCCTCCTAAAAGAGTCATAGCAAAACTGCCAAATATGAATACAATTGGTGCTATGAAAGCAATTAACCAGAAAGTTGAAGATAATGGCTTCACTTTTTTCATTTTTTCAATTATTTCCCATCTTGGATGATTCGGTTCTTGTGGCTTAAAAATTTCTTCCCTTTCCATTTTCGCGGCTCTGTCTACCATCCCCTTTACCCCTTGCATCCTCATAGCTTGCTGATTTGTTGGTTCTTCCATCCCTTCATTTTGCAATTCTTCAAGTCTTTCAGTACATTTTTCGTACAAACCCAATCTAACTAAAATCGCAATTTGTTCTAGAATTGGGGTCACATTATTTGGGTATTGAATTCGACAATCTTCCCACCAGTGTAGAGCATCTTCGAGCATTCCTAAATGATCTAGCAGGATTCTCCCTCCTATAATCCATGCTTCTAAATTTTCAGGTTCGTAAAGAACTACTTTTCTTAGAGCTGACATTGATTTCGCTGATTGTTGTAATGATGGTTGGATAGGCTTACCTCTTGTCGGTGGTGGTAGTGACCATGTAGCAATGGCCATCCAGGCATCAGTATTTTTTTCATCGATATATACTACTTCTTTGGCTAATCTAATAGCATCATCGAAATCTCCATTTTCTCTTGAATCTAATGCGTCAAGCCAAATCTCTTCCGCGCTCTTCGCCATAAACTCTGGTAACCGTTCAAAGAGATTAATCCTCGGGTAGGGGATGTTCTCTTCAATATTGAATTATCTTCTGGAATTGAATCTTCTACCATTTCTAGAATTGTTACTTTGACTACTATTCCCACTTCTAGGTTTCGATTGACGATTCGTTTGTCTTCTTGTTGTATTTCTACCATTGCTTCTACCATCGCTTCTTAGATCAGGTCTTCTAGTTCTGGCAGGAGTATTCTTTCTCCCTTTATTTTCTCCAGGGCTACCTGGTTTTCTTACATCACAATTAGAACGATTACAGAAATTTTTACTTGCATAATTATGGTTTTTACACTTAGGACATATCCAGTCTCCGGGTTTCATATTAGGCTCGCTACTTCTTTCGTTGCTTCTCCCATTATCTCTTTCCTTTGTTCGATGATTATTCCTAGGTTTTTTCTCATTACAGTTAGAACGGTTACAAACTTGTTTATTGGCATAATTATGATTCTTACATTTTGGGCACATCCAGTCACCCGGTTTTAAATTACTATTCCTATCTGTATTATTCCTTCTATTTCTATCTCTATCATTCCTAGGTCTTCGATCTCTCGGAGCAATTTCTACAGGTGACCCTATTGTATTCTTCAAGATCAAATTGTCTGCTAAAGGCTTAATGTGAATATAGGCATTGTTAACTGGTCCAATTACTGAATCAACCCTTCCTAAGAACTTCCCTCCCACTATCCTGATTCCTGTATACAGGCCAGGTGCTCTCCCTTCAAAGGATACGAGTAACCCACCTTCATGGGATTCTCGACTGACGCTCCCGGAGAAACTCATGTACTAATCGCGACGGGTTGAGTATATGAGACCGATAGTTAATGACAAGATTGTCAAGAACATACTAAAACCAGGTAATAATCCTGATTCAGAGTCATCCTCAGGAGTAATAGGCTCAATAATTTGAGATTCAAATAAATGACTATTATTTACCATTATTATTATCTCATTACATTTAGAAGAAACATCACAACCAATAACTTTCACTTCGTGTTCCCCTTCATCCCATAATCCGAAATTTATCATTGGAGTACTCCATGAGTTTCCGGAAACAGAAATACTTCCAGCAGATAATCCATCGACTGATAGAGAAAATTGTACATCCTCTCCATCTGGATCGCTAAATTGTCCTTGTGCCTGCCAAATATCCATTTCCCAACCGTATTCTGTCATACTAATCATTGGTGGAGAACTCTCTTTAGTTATACCCAGTGAAAATATTTTTTCTGTAGAGTATAAGTCGTCTCCGTTAATCTCTACCCATAAATCAACCAAACCCGGAATCATTCCATTGGAGCTAATTAATATGGTTTCATCAGAAGAAATAGTTAATGATTCAATATTTGCCGAATTGATACTTTGAGATTGTGTAAAAGCATATTGTATTGTCATTTCTGGCCAATTTTCGTTGAATTGTACAGAAACTGGATGTGGATTCAATAAAATTTCAGATGATGTTGTTAGAGAAATTGGGACGCCTAAGTTCCAATTTCTAACCCCTGAACTTTGCCCTAAGTCGTCAATCGCTTCACACATCACTTGCGTGTCTTGACCAAAAGTTATTGTTCCAGAAAAAGACCTATCAGATAATTGATTAATATTTGTCGAAGAGTCTGAACTACAATTTATTTCTAATTGCGAAATAGGTTTCTCATCATTAAACCATGATGAAACACTATTCCAATCCGCCCAAACAATCTGACCACTTTCTAATGAAGCAAACCAAGTATCATCTTCCGGGGCATTTTCCGACCAAGATGGAGGGTTATTTATTGGGACTGGTGCAGTAGTAAAATCTACAAAAATATCTTCACCACTAGGCCAAAAATCTCTACTCCTATGAGGCATTAATATGAATTTAGTCCCTTCATCTTCAGTATTTTCAAAAATGTAATTTGAAGAATCATCTCCTATACAAGTCCCCCTCAAGGGAGCGTCATCGTGAGTAGATGGCTCAAACTCTACATCTCTCCCTTCACATTCTTCCCACATATCTAATCTTAAATCTGGGTTATTAGGGAAAGTAAAATCTAACACTGCATTAGTCATATTAGATGCGTTAAATGCCAGAGTAAACTCATCTCCGTCTTCAATACTAGGAATTACCATTGTGGCATTCATCCACAATTCTAATCTGCACTCATCAACTCCTTCTGATGCATCAATAAGTGTGTTACAGTCTCTTTCAGAGTTAGGGAATACAGGTACTTCTAAACAATCACTACTAGATCCAATGGCAGTACAATCTCTAATATCTGCATGATTAGATGGAACCAAATTCCATTCTTGAATAATAACGCCATTATCTTGCCAAGTAGCATTCTTCCAGTCAAGGCCTACTCCTCCTCTATGAGGTGTAGATTCTCTCAAACCAATCCTAGTCATTGCATATTCAATACATTCAGATGCTACAGCCTCAACTGCTGATTTTTCATCAGTAGAGATCCAACCATCTCCTCCACTAGGATAAAGCTCTTCTAAGTAAGAATCAAGTTTTTCTCTCAATAAATCTACGCTGGTACCATTTATCCATGCCCTGGCCTTTACTTCAGCCGAGTCCCAGTCATCGTCGACTACGATATCGAAATGGGCATGAGTATAAGGTAGAATATCTTCGAAAGTAATAGAACTGCATCTTTCTTCAAGACTTCCTCCTCCACCCAATTGATTAAAGACAACTTCCTCATCTTCTAATGATAAATATGATTTTTCACTAGGAATAGTCACTGTTAACACCATTAGTGCTGTAATTACCAAGGCCAGATACTGCTTACCTCCAAACTTCACAACACTCGACACGGGCATTCCGTCATGATTCTATCGATTCCTCATAATTAGATTTAGGTTAGCCTAAAATTATATACTAAATCTACTTCGGAAGATTTAGGTATGCCTAAATGGTGATATGATGAATAATAAAAAATTAGTTTCAAGTTTAATAACAATACTTTTTCTGACAACTGCTCTAGCCGGGTGTCTTGATAATAATGAGGAAGAAGAGACATTGGGGAGTTTTGTAATAGCTTATGAAATACAATCTGATTATGAGAATATTGATGAAAACCCTCAACAATTAGCAGATTATTTTTCTGAGAAGTTGAATTATGATGTTTCACTGTATAGTGTTGATTCTGAAGGAGCAATGATTGAGGCGTTAAGATTCGGTAATGCGGATATAGCAATCATGGATGCTGGAGCCGCGTGGGTTGGTTGGCAACAGTATGGTTTAGATGCTTTAGGTGCTGATTTAAAGAACGATGGTCGTACTTACTATAATGCCCATGCATGGGTAAAAGCAGATAGCGAAATGGCATATGCGCACTTGGATGAAAATCCTTACACTGATCCTTTCGCTTTACTATCAGGAAAGACTTCTTGCCATACAGGGTGGTTAAAATCTGCAGGAATGTTATTACCAATGGGTTTCTTGATAGGACATGGATATGCGAATGTCATTGGTGATCCTAATGACGTAGAAACAATCAGGAATACGATTTTTGAATATTTCAATGAAAACGCTTCAATTCCTGACTCAGGTACGCCTTACTATGGTTATGAAGGTGCAATAAAATGCTTATCTGATGGTACAGGAGATGTTGCTTTTGCAAAGGACAGTACAGTAGATATATTCTGCAATAATGAAGAATCTTCAGATAATAGTGAATGGTGCCTGCCCAGAGATCAATACGTCGCTTTACCTGCATTCGGCCAATCACCGAGTCATCCAGTAATGTATAATCCACAGCTTATTGATTCTGAATTGTTAAATCAGGTTACAGATATTTTAGTGGAAATGGGAGATGATTCAGATGCTAGTATGATACTAAGTAATGTCCTAAACACACCAGGAATTATTGCAACCAATGCTACAGATCATTTAGGAAGTTATTCTTCATTAATTTCTAATATCCCAGGTATTTCTGCTTATTATAATGATAAATTCAATATTAATGGGACAATTTCTCCAACAGTCGATAAGGTTAGAATAGCATATGAGGTGAAAGCAGATTATGAGAATATTGATGAGAATCCTCAACTCTTGGCTGATTACTTATCCGATGTATTAGAGATACCTGTCGAACTATACAGCGTTGATTCAGAAGGAGCTATTATTGAGGCCCTAAGATTTGGTAATGCAGATATTGCTTTTATGGACGGTGGAGCAGCATGGGTTGGCTGGAAAGAATACGGGTTAGCGGCGATGGCAGCTGATCAGAAGTCTGATGGTCGTACTTATTACAACGCCCATGCTTGGGTAAAAGCAGATAGCGAAATGGCTGCTGCCTACTTAGATGATGATCCATCTACTGATCCATTTTCTCTTCTAGAAGGAAAAACATCTTGTCATACTGGTTGGTTGAAATCAGCAGGTATGCTATTGCCAATGGGGTACTTAATTGGTAATGATTATGCTACTGTAATTGGTGATGACGATGACATTGCCTCATTAAGAGATACAATAAATGGATTCTTCAGTTCAGATGCTTCAATCCCTGATTCTGGAACTCCATACTATGGTTATTCTGGCGCAGTTAAATGCCTATCAGATGGTACTGGTGACGTAGCATTTGCAAAAGATAGTACGGTGGATTCTTACTGTGGTAATGATGATTCCAATCAAAATGAAGATTGGTGCCTCGAAAGAGACCAATACGTTGCCTTACCAACATTTGGGCAGGCTCCAAGCCATCCAGTAATGTATAATCCTCAATTATTAGATATTCAAACAAGAACTTCAGTTCTTAATGCTTTGATGTCTCTGAATTATGAGATGTATGTAGAAAATTATTCCGTAGCAGGTACTACATATACTGGATGTTATGATATATCTGTCCATGTAATCGATGAAGATTCTCCAAAAAATAATTGTGGTGATGAAATCTTATCAAATGTATTGAATACTCCGGGTTTAATTAGAATAACTTCTCAAGATCACTTAGGTAGTTACTCTGATTTAATTTCTAATATCCCTGGGATTTCAAACTACTTTAGCGATATATTCGAAATAGATGAATGAATATTTTCTCAGACGGTGTCTAATCATTGTATCCGGCAATACCAAATAGGATTTAGCCTCCCCTAAAATTACTATTAATGTGGTGACAGGTCATGAATGAAATCATAGCGAAGGGTCAAGTCAATCGAAATCCAATCATTAAGTTGATAGATGTTGAAATCGGTTATGATTATAATCAACCTTTAGTTAAGATTCCAGATTTAGAGATTTTCCCTGGTGAGATAGTTGCTATCGCAGGTCCATCAGGTGTTGGAAAAACAACTCTTCTAAGGACAATTGCTGGTTTAGTTAGGCCAATCTCAGGGATGCTAGAAGTATGTGGAGCAACTCATCCGTCTAAACCCGTTAGAGGATCATTAGGATATGTCCCACAACGTCTTGGTTTAGTGCGTCATACTAGCGTAATCCATAATGTGATGATTGGAGCAAATGCAGGGCATAACAAATCATTATGGTCAATCCTGACTTCTGAAGAACCGAAATTAAGTTCAATATGGTCAAAAATCACTTCAAAAAATGCAAAAAAACATGCATTATCTGCAATTGAATCAATGGGACTTACTGAAAAATTAAATGAACCAATTAGAAAGCTTTCTGGAGGTCAGCAAAGAAGAGTCGCTACTGCTAGAACTCTTGCTCAACAACCTTCTTTGATAATGGCTGATGAGTTTCTTAGTGAATTAGATGAAGAAACGATGAAAATGGTTCTGAATGAAGTTACAGAATACATCAGAAACAGCGATGCAGCTTTACTAGTTGTTGAACACGATATATCTAGAGCTAAATCAATGGCAGATAGGCTATTGGTAATTGATGATGGTCGTGTGAACCCGTTCATTTCAGAGGTAACTGCTATCGAGGTGAAAATATGAAGCGTAATGTCGTTTCGTTTGTTGGGCCGCTTCCATTTTTAATTTACTTTACATCTGCATTATTAGTGATGTATATCCTCGCACCACAGAAACTTGCTTTATACATAATATCGGCAATCCCAATTATGATAATCTCACTTATGGCATTATCGATAATAGCAATCATGATATCTTCCGGTAATTATCTGATTAAATTATCTTTATTGTCAACAATCTTATTTTCCTTTTGGATATTTAACGAAATGGTTGATGGAGATTGGGGTAGGTTATCAGGAAGTTTTGAGAATCTATTTATGTTCTTTAGTGAATCATTATGGCCTCCTGACTGGAGTGTGATAGAACCGCAGGCATATCCTGTTTGTACAGTATATCCTTTGTTTGATTTCACATGTTCAACAGCATGGATAGGCTTAGTAGAGACTCTAAAGATAGCATTTGTTTCAACTGTATTTGGCATGATGTTATCATTACCGATATCGTTACTCGCAGCAAGAAACTTGAATTATTGGTGGGTATCATACATTTTTAGATTCATTTTAGCATCTTTTAGAAGTTTGCCGAGTATTATCTGGGCAATATTTTTTGTTATTCTTGTTGGTTTTGGTCCTTTGTCAGGAGTTTTAGCTATGACTGTTTACACTGTAGGATACTTGGGCAAACTTCAGTATGAAGCAATTGAAGGTTTGAATAAAACTCCTCTCTATGCCGCTCAGGCTATGGGTTTATCTAAAATTCAGACCGCTTACCAAGTAGTTATTCCAGAGTCTGCTAATGATATTATTTCTCAAGCAATTTTTATGTTTGAATATAATTTTAGACATGGAACAGTAATAGGAATTGTTGGTGCTGGTGGGATAGGGTATTACATCAATCTATATTTGAAATTCTTACAGTATGATAAGGTCATTGCATATTTGATAATCATCTTTATTGTAGTTTTAATCATCGATTTGATATCTATTTTTGCTCGTTCGTTCTTTACAGAAGGCGGAGATACGCCGAGAAGGCCATCCTGGTTCGGAGTTTTCCTACCTTCTGCGATGTTAAGATCTAAAAAATAATTTAAACTAATTTTTGTATGAGGCTACCATCTTTCGAACAGCATCTTCAACTGGTATTTCTCCATCTAATAACTGACTTAAAGAAGATAGGAAAGGTATCTCAACATTTAATTTAGGAGCTATTTTTACAAACATTCTGGTTGCTCTAACGCCCTCTGCCACCATATGCATTTCATCTAGAGCCTCTTCTAGGGATTTTCCGTTTCCTAACATTTCTCCAAGCGTTCTATTTCTACTTCTTGGGCTGGTCGCTGTGACGTATAAATCTCCTAATCCTGCGGGACCAAATGCTGTTGAAGGTTCAGCCCCCATTGCATTTAGTAATCTAATTCCTTCACTGAATCCTGCTAGAACTAATGCTGCTTTCAGATTATCTCCTCCGATACTATTCCTGAGTCCATCTACTAGTCCACAAGCAAGTGCGACTGTATTCTTGAATGCGCCCCATAGTTCTGCTCCTTCAGGATCATCAGCGGCAGTAAGTACCAAGGTATTGGTCGATAATCTCGCTGCAATTTTTTCAGCCACTAATCTATCATGACAAGCAACCAATGCTGTAGTCATCACACCTCTAGCTACTTCAGGAGCTATCGTGGGGCCGGTCATTACAACTAATGGATTAGATTTTTTTGCTTCTTTCAATCTTTTTGTGATTGCCTTAGATATAATTCCGGAACCTCCTTCTTCTTCAGGAGCTAAGCCCTTTGCTAAATCAATTAGTAAATGAGAAGGTCTTAGATATGGAATAATTTGGTCAACAACGCTTAGGATGATGCCACTGGGTATTGCTAAAACTATAATTTCACAATCAGTAGTTATATCTTCAATTTGCATTGTAGCCTGTAAATCTGGAATTTTTGTATGTGGTAGGTATTTTTGATTTATATTCTCTGTCATTATAGACTCATATACTTCTTGTTCAATTGTCCATCCCATTACATTGTGTCCGTCATCACACCATACTTTAGCAAGTGCAGTTCCCCAATTACCCAAACCAATAATACCTATACGAGCCATAGTCTCCCTCAAATTCGCTCGCTTTAACATCCGGTTAAGACCCTTGGGTCTGAGAAGGGCTCATCCGTTGCATTCTTGACTCAAATGCTCTCCGGCGAATACAAGCAGGGGTACCCGAGTGGTCAAAGGGGCTGGGTTTAGGTCCCAGTGCGTAGTGCTTCGCAGGTTCAAATCCTGTCCCCTGCACCATTTTTTATTTTCATTATGACTATTTTTTAATGTATTATACATTACTGAACCGTTGACTTAATGTCCCGCGCCTTCTTGCATGTATTATGGGCGAAGAGGCAACTATGTCCACGGGTTTAAATTCATCTTCAGAAATTAAACATTCAGAAAACAATAGCCTCGATAAGGAACTTGATAGAATTAGATTACGTCGGACAGATAAAAATAAAAGATTCCCCAAGACCTTCGATGACGTTGTATTAATTTTTGGCCTAGTTGCTGGAATTGTATTTTTTGGTGGAGTGACTCTTTTATCCTCTGGTATGTTAGCAGGTGATTCAATCATTTTAGATGAAACTCTTTCAAAAACACCACTTGATACAGGGGGTGAATGCGTAGATAATCTAGGCGCAGTATCTTTCAGTATCTTTATCGAGAATCATGATGATGTTACAGTAAGATCTAAGAACGTTTTATTAGATAAATTTTCTGTATTGGTGGTTAAGATTACTAATTATACTGACTCAGAACCATATTATGAATACTATGAAACTGACATTGGGAATGTAGATTTTTCGTTTGAATTAGAGGAAGATGTTAATGATGGTCATTATTTATTATCAGCACAGATTTTTCAAAGTTTAGATGATAATGAATTAGATGTAACAAACAAATCAACTTTCGAGGATGCTTCATCAGAACTTCAAAGAAATGGTGATGAGAAAATTGTAGATTTAGAGGTATCTGGACATTCGTTAGAGATTTCTGATCCAGAACCTAGAGATTGTTTTACGATGACTGAGTTCGGATATTGGGGCTGGGCTTTAATGGCTGCAGAATGGGCAGGAGGTAGAGAAACCGCAATGTTAACCGGAGGTAGTGCAGGAGTTCCAGCTTGGTGGATGGCTTCAATTTCCTTAGGGATGTCAATTTTCTTTTTGTGTGTTCAGTATCCGTTAATGCATCGAATGTATCATCGTGATATAGACGATATTTTAACTAAAAAGCAACTTTTCCGACTTATTGAAAGAACTCTAATTAAATCAGAAGGGGATCTCAGAATAAGTATAAATTTTGATGAATTAAAAATGCAAGAAAGAGCCATTTCTATTGATATTATTATACCATATATTACTACAAATAAGACAATTGGTGAAGCCACAGATATCCGTGCTAGATTAACTAAAGATTTGCTTGAAGAGTTCTCTATTTTCGGTGAGATGCGCCCGCTACAGATAAAGTCGATATGCTTAGATGGGAAAAATAATACATCTAATAATGAATTCATTCTTTCCAGTGATCTTTCTCTAATCGTTTCCGAAAGGAGTCCCTTATCTGAAGATTACAGTATATTCTTTTCAGGTCTTGGAGCTAATGGTAAATTGGAGGAAGAAATTATTCATGTTCTAGATAAATGGTTCAGAAAACACAATCTTCTTGATTATGGCTCTGCAATAATTGTCGATGAAGAATCAGTTCTTATCAGAGTGATATATACTCCTATGATGAAGTTTTCATATTTCCTCTACCGTAAGTCATTCATTGACATGCAAGATGATTTAAACGATTTTCTTCTTATGAATTTAGAAGATTTATTGGGTGATAGAGAATTAATTGTTAGTGCAAGAAACGAAAAAGCTAGTCTTTCAGATAGAGCGGTTGCAGGAAGAGTTGAACTAGGAGCGAATCAAGACGATTTAGTCGGCGAGGCTATGGTCGCAAAACAAGCTGGATTAACTGGAGTTTTATTACAGAATCCATTCATGGGAGATATTTTATCATCTGTCGAATATGTAGCACACTCGAACAGATCTAGAATAGATAAATATGGATTTTGGGGATTGATTGTGTTTGTTTGGATTCCATTCATGGCAAGTGGTGTATTGGTAGGTGCTATGTTAGGTTTGGTGGCTAGAATGCGTTTTAGAAGAGTTTTACTTGCCTGTTTAGTTGGCGGTTCTGCCGCTTCAATAACTTGGGCTTATACTGCTAGAGGAATAATAGAATTTATGGAAAAATATCATGCTCAAACTTTCATACCATTTTTGATTTTACTAGCCTTTGTTTTTACTTTCTTACACCTCAGAAGGAATAAAAGAAGAAGAAGAGAAGAATTATTCAGGGAGTCGATGGCTTTCTTCGCTGGCTCATCAAATTCGATTTAAGATGTTTAAACTACTCTATGAAACAAAAAGGTGAACACTGTGAATAAATTATTGAAAATGGAAAACTTAGAACGACATTATGAAACTCCTGCTGGTGTAGTCAAAGCTCTTGATGGTGTTTCTTTCGAAATTTCAGAAGGTGAACGTATTATCCTTCTAGGTCCATCAGGCTCAGGAAAAACTACACTCTTGAATTGTCTTTCGGCTCTTGACAGTCCAACTGGTGGGACATATAAATTCTTTGAGAGTGAAGTGCCACGTAATAATTCTGAGAAAATGACTTCTTTTCGAAGGGAAAATATAGGCTATGTGTTCCAATTTTTTAATTTACTTCAGGACCTTACAGTTCTAGAAAATATACTTTTAATTCAGGAATTATCTGGTAATAAAGACTTTTCTCGTGCGAAGGATTTGTTGAAACTTGTCGGCCTTGAAGCCGAAATCGATCGTTTCCCTGGAGAGATTAGTGGTGGTCAGCAACAGCGTGTTGCTATCGCTCGTAGTATAGCGAAGAGACCTACGCTATTGCTCGGTGACGAATTGACTGGAAACCTAGATACTGAAACATCAAACAAAGTTATGGAAGCCTTAGTAGGAGCTTGTAAGCAAGAAAATATTACTTCTGTTTTCGTTACTCATGATGAAGGATTAGTCAAATATGCTACAAGAGTAATTCGAATTGATAGTGGTAAAATCATCTCTGATGAGAAAATCGATAATCAATATGATGGAGTTTAACTGGAGATATTTCAATGTCTATTTTACTGAATAAACGTTTGGCACGCAGTCTTTGGCGTACCAAAATTCGTCTTATTGCCGTTGTATTGATGGTGTTTGTTGGTGTATTTGCTGGAATCACCTTTGGTGGTTATACGCATAATCTTGGAGGTATGTATGATACAATGCAAGCTGATGATGACGAAGGTTCTAATCTTGCAGATATCTGGATTGATAATCGTAGTGCGATGTGGACTCCTGAACAAGTCAGTGCTTTCTGTGACTCGTTATTTTCAAATTGGGAATCAAATACTACAACCTCAATTTCTTTAGATTCATGTGAGGGTCGAACCGTTACTCAGGGAGCGATGTTCTACAGTAATGCTGATGGCGAACGTATAATCAATTCTCTCTGGCACGGAATTCCTGCCGATGCTAATGCAGACCGCGTTTGGATGCCCGAGGGTAATTCAGAAGGCCGGACAGCAGTTACAGCAGATGAAATTGTCATAGACGCTCACGTCACTGATGCTCTCAACCTCAGTCTTGGAGATGTTGTCAGTATAGGAGCAGGAAATGTAACTGCAGATTTTACTCTCGTAGGAATTGGTTATCATCCATTGCATGTTCTTATGGCTCCTGAAGGCTCATTATTTCCAACTGAACCCGGTGAATACGTTGTAGGCTATCTTTCCGACACTGGAATGGCTAGACTTACAGGTAGTATGATAGGTACCAGTAATACGATTATTTTGGATGTCGAAGGTACACCTTCGTATGACTTGCCAGATACTCAAGAGTATGAAGGTACAGAAATTGATATAGTGAAGGAACTTGTCACAACATCACTCAGCACTAACGAACTAGATGCACGAGTTAGAGATAGAGGGCAAAATGAACCGATAGAAATCATGCGACAAGATTTGGCTGGAGCCGAGAGAACAACAGTTCCTTTCACTGTGATGATTGCCTCAATTGCAGCCATTACCATTGTTTTGAGTCTGCAACGTTTGGTACAAAGTCAATCCAGAGAAATCGCTGTACTACGTACTCTCGGAGTCGAACGTTCATCACTTATGATTGGTTATCTTGTTGCTCCTTTGGCCATTGGAGGAGTAGGATGTACTTTGGGTGCACTGGTAGGACCTTGGGGGATGAATGGAATGTTAGATTTCTATCAAGATCTTGTTGGTTTACCAATTGTTGAGAGAACGGTTCCACTCTCAATTTATTTTTCAGTCATTTTTTCAACTATGTTAGTTGTATTTCTATCAGGAGTATTTCCTGCATGGAAAGCGAGTCGCCTTGACCCACTAGAAGTATTAAGTGGTCAAAGTGAAATGCGTGTAGGTTCTAACAAACTCCGTAAACTTACTTCATGGATGCCAACAACACTTGGGCTTTCAATTCGATCAAGTGTCCGTAAACCTATCCGACTGACAATGACGTTTGTAGCAGTCGGTATTTCTCTGATGCTTTTTGGTTCGATTCAAATGATGGGTGCTGGACTGGAAGAAACTTTTGTTGGTGGCCTTGAAGATGATCAGACTTGGGATGCTCAAGTATACATTATGTCCGATGCTGAGGGCCCTGTTTTAGATTGGGCAGAAAATAACTCGGCTAATTACGAAATTATAATCGAAATGCCACTTGGATCAGTTACTGATTCTGAAAAAATTGAGCGAATTTTTAATGTTGTAGGTCTAGATAATTTTCAAAGTGGAATGCGTCCGGTCTCAGTAATTGAGGGGGGTCTTCCAAATACCAATGGAGTATTACCTGAAGTGATAATGGATGAAGGCAGTATGGGATTTCTTGGATGGAGTGTTGGAGAAAAACAAACTGTGAGCATTAATGGCATACAACAGGATGTTGAAATTGTTGGAATATCCAGTTCTGAGTTGGCCAGAACCATGTATTTTCTTCGTGGAGATTTGAGTGAGATTACAGGTGTTAATGCAACCTCTATTTATCTTCAACTACCTGAAGGAGTAGAGGTTAATTCAGACTTAGGTGAATTTTCTACTGGTATCGTAGAACGACAAAACCTTCTCGCTGGCATCAATAGTTTGCTTGATCAACAAACTCAAATTTTCCAGAGTATGATGTATCTTGGTCTATTGTTTACAATAGTTGTGATGTTTAATACAATGATTATGAATGTTGCAGAACGTGATTTTGAACTGGCAACATTACGAGTATTGGGGGCTTCTACAAGTAGCCTTGGTCTGATGCTTTTGTTTGAAAGTCTTCTAATTGGTATCATCGGGGGAATTGTTGGTGTTTTGTTTGCCTATGGTGGAGCAGTAGGCTTAGCTGCATCATTTTCATCCTGGCAATTTATAGTTCCTGTTTCTGTTATTCCGAGCGTAGCTTGGCAGTTGATGGTAGGAGTGATTCTTATCGCAGTAGCAATGACTCCATTTGGAGTTTGGAGATTAAGGCGTATGGATTTGGTGGAGAAAGTAAAAGACCTATCTCAATGAGGGGCATATCATGAGAATTGTGACTTGGAATCTGAATGGCATTAGAGCGGCACATCGTAAGGGACTTGATGATTTTATCAATAAAATAGATAGTGATGTTTGGTTATTCCAAGAAGTTAGAGCCTTACCTGAACAGATGCCAAAAGATTGGCAACCAATAGGTGGGCATGAAATTATTTGGCACCCCGCTGAGAAAAAAGGATACTCAGGTGTCTCCACTTGGTCAAGAATAGGTATCTCCGAAGAAGGCCGTGGCATATCTACAAATGTTGATATCAATGACTCGGAGGGACGTGTTCTTCATACAAAACATGGAAATCTTCATTGCATCAATATTTATCTTCCAAATGGTGGAGCGAATATTGAGAGACAAAAATTTAAAGATCAATGGTTAGAAGACTTACTTACCTGGTCTGAGAAATTTATTGGCTTAAATGAACCAGTATTACTTTGTGGTGATCTAAATATTGCTCATACAGAGAATGATATTTGGAATCCCTCAGGTAATAAAAATACTTCAGGGTTCTTGATTCATGAAAGAGAATGGTTCACACGCTTTCTTTCAATCGGTTGGTATGATCTTTTGAGAATTGATTCGGGTGATATTAAAGGACCATATTCTTGGTGGTCTAATAGAGGTCAAGCAAGAGCTCTGAACAGAGGATGGAGGATAGACTATGCTCTTGCTAACGATGCTGCTTTGGAAATTTTCCAGTCCGCAAAGATATTGAGAGAAGGGGGGCTTACTGTTTCTGACCATGCTCCTTTGATAATAGATTTAGACATTTAATATCATTTTTTTCAAATTCTTGTCTTTTTTTTTAATACGATACCTTTCAAGAGTAAGACGGCAGGCGATGAATCATGGGAGAAGGCCTAGTAGATCGTCTCGCCCAA